>AF_2010_repII_A100DRAFT_1000168_pt1 | contig 11209 bp, 11 predicted proteins | sample AmaForreplIIA100_FD_9198 | JGI IMG/M metagenome (IMG submission 9198) | reverse complement strand
TAAATTGCCTGGACGAAGGCTCCAGAGATCAAAACATTAAATCAAATGAAGACTACATAATACCAAGTTAGCGATTAAAAGAGCCTTGCTATACTACTATCAATCTCACCTTAATTGTAAGGTTGAAAATTCGAATTTAGTAACCCGGACTCGAGGTGGACTGAGAGCTAGGCTTCACATCGGGAAGGTGTTTTGACCGTAACTTTCGGTCTATGGGTAACTACTACGGTGGTCAATTCGGCAAAAATTTAAATGTAGTTTTACATTTCCGAGGCGAATAATAGATGTCGAAAGATAAGGTGGTTCTGGCTTACTCTGGTGGGTTGGACACCTCTGTCTGCATTAGATATTTGCAGCTGCGTTATAATATGGACGTCATAAGTCTGACTGTAGACTGCGGCCAAAATGATGATTTCAACGGCATCGAAGATCGAGCCAAGGAAATAGGAGTAATAAAACATGTTTTCGAAGAATGTACGGAAGAGTTTGCACAACGATATATAATACCAAGCATCAAATCAAACGGACTATATGAAGACAAGTATCCATTGGCTACTGCACTAGCGAGGCCGCTAATTTCTGCCAAACTCGTTGAAGTTGCTCACAGGCACGGGGCTAGTACGGTGGCCCACGGCTGCACAGGTAAGGGAAATGATCAGATTCGGTTCGATGCTACTATTAGAGCACTTGATCCACAGATGAAAATTCTATCACCAATTAGGGACATGAACTTAACCAGAGACCTAGAATTAAAATTTGCTATAGAGCAGGAAATACCGATAAGTTTGGAGGCGAAGAAGTTCAGTATAGACGAGAATATTTGGGGTAGAGCCATAGAAGGGGGAATTATGGAAGATGCGGCTTTTGAGCCACCACAAGATGCCTTTGGTTTCGTGAGATTTGGCGATGACAAGGTTGAATATATGGATATAGAATTTGAAGAGGGAGTACCAATTGCTGTGGACAGCCGCGCGATGGGTATTATCGAGCTAATCCGATACATTAATCACAAAGCAGGTTCTTTGGGAGTCGGCGTAGTGGATCATGTGGAAGACAGGACAGTTGGGATAAAATCTAGGGAGATATATGAAGCACCTGCAGCTATCGTATTGATCGAGGCCCACAAAGATTTAGAAAAGATGGTTTTGACCGCTCACGAGCTACGATTTAAGCGTAATGTTGACGAACAATGGGGTTGGTTAGTATACTCAGGATTATGGAAAGAGCCATTGCGGTCGCATTTAGATAAGTTTATAGATTCAACCCAAAAAAGGGTTTGCGGAAAGGTTAGAATAAGAATGCAGAGCGGATCGCTTCGTGTTGTTGGAAGAGAATCAAAGTATTCTCTCTACAGAAACAGTCTTGCAACTTATACATCGGAGTCTACGTTCGATCAGACCCTGGCAAAGGGATTCGTCGAATTATGGGCTCTACAGTGTTCTGTAGCGAATAGTATAGACATGGCGATGCGCCTAGATGTCGATAAAAAAGGAGGTGGAAATAGGTGAAGAAAGAATGTCAAGAGTGTGGGGCAGAGATCAATATTCCTGATGATATTTTGGTCGGAGAAATTGTAGCATGTCAAGACTGTGGATCAGATTTTGAAGTGACATCAAAAACACAAAATAGTATCGAGTTGAAACCTGCTGAAAGTGTGGGAGAAGATTGGGGTCAATAAATGGTAGACCTCTGTATCTTATATGATAAGGTTCGCTTCGAAGAAAGATCTATTTATGATGCTGCTACGAAGAAGGGAATTAAAGCGAAGATGACTGATGCGAAATCCCTTACGATTTCTACTAGCAGTGAGCGTCAAGAATTTGAGCTAGGCGACATAATATTGCAGAGAAGTATAAGTCATTTTAGAGGATTGTATTTGACCGCGTGCATTGAATTTTTGGGTATGCCGGTAATAAATAAATTCAAAGTGGGGGAAACTTGTGGAAATAAATTAATGACTTCAATCGCTCTCGCGAAACATAATGTGCCTACTCCGAAAACCTACTTCGCGTTCAGTCCTGAAGCCGCAATGGAAATTATTGATAGGGTGGGATTTCCTATCGTATTGAAACCCATGATCGGCTCATGGGGAAGAGGTGTTTGTCTATTGAGAGATGAGGAAGTTGCTAACATGATAATAGAAATGAGATCTGAAAGTGATAATGCTTTAGGACGGATTTATTATATACAAGAGATGGTAGAGCGTCCACCACGCGATTTGAGATGTATCGTCGTGGGAGATAGTCTTATTGCAGCTGTCTACAGATACTCAGCTGGTAGTGAATGGAGAACCAATGTTGCCCGAGGAGGTAAATCCGAAAACGCACCCATCACAAACGAGCTAGAAGAAATTGCCATGCGAGCGGCAAAAGCTGTCGGAGGAGGAATTCTTGGTATTGATTTAATGGAAGATAAAAAAAAGGGCCTCTTGGTTCACGAAATTAATAATACGGTGGAATTTCGAGGTGCATCTAAAGTTTCGGATGCTGATATTTCAAGTGCTATAATAGATTATGCTTTGGCTTCAGCAAAGAAGTAGATTAATACCCAGACTGTGTTATACACTGAATCCAAATCTGAACAACAAATATAAATTGAATAGACCGAAATCCATCCACTTTGGTGACTCTCATATTTGCTAGGCAAGGATTTACAGGGACTTCATTGATAGGAGATTGTTGAAGTGAAAGTTGGGGTAATAGGCGCCTCAGGCTATGTCGGAGGAGAATTATTGCGCCTGCTGGTTTCACATCCAGAAGTTGAGATAAGTATTATTGTGTCGAGACAGAGAGCTGGCGAGTACGTTCATCGGGTACATCCTAGCTTGAAGGGTTTTATAGGCATGACTTTTTCACCAATGGACATCGAAAAGGTGGCGGGATGCTGCGATTTCGTTTTTACTTCAGTGCCACATGGAAAATCAAGTAAGATTGTGAAGGATTTATACGAAAGGGGGATGAAAGTAGTTGACCTCTCTGCAGATTTTCGTTTAAAAAATCCAAAGGATTATGTTAAATGGTATGGGTGGGAACATCCCTTCCCTGATTTACTGGCAAAGTCAGTATATGGGATACCCGAATTTTATAGGACGGAGATAGAACGAGCGAAGCTGGTCTCCTGTCCCGGTTGCATGGCTGTAACTTCCTTGCTTGCTATAAGGCCTATAATGCAAAACGGGATTATAGACACTAAGCATATTGTCGTAGACAGCAAAATCGGTTCATCAGGAGCGGGGTCGATATCAAATGCTGGAACTCATCATGCTATGCGTTACGGTGTGATTAGACCATATAAGCCGGCTAAGCATAGACATACTGGGGAAATAGAGCAAGAGCTAGGCGTGATCGCAAGGCAGCCTATTAAGGTAAGTATGAGTCCTCATGCCGTAAATTTAGTACGTGGTATACTTGTCACTAGCCACTTGTTCTTTAAAACCCCCATCCAGGAACTGGAACTGTGGAAGCTATATCGAAATAGCTACAAGAATGAACCGTTCGTTAGACTCATTCGTGACACTAAAGGTTTTTACAAATTTCCAGATCCCAAATTTGTTGTAGGTTCTAATTTTTGCGACATTGGCTTTGATATTGATTACGATAACCAGCGAATCGTTGCTCTATCTGCATCAGACAACTTAGTGAAGGGAGCTGCCGGCTCTGCAATACAAAATATGAATGTAATGGCAGGCTTTAACGAAACCGATGGTCTTAGGTATACTCCAGTGACGCCTGTATGAATGTAGTAAAAATTGGTGGAAGCGTCGTTCATGGGATAAATGAAACAGCATTAAGCGATTTAAAAAGGATTTCAGAAGAAGCTAGGCTGATAATTGTTCATGGTGGGGGAAAAGAGGTCACAGTCAATGCTAATAAACTCGGAAAGCCACAAGAATTTGTTGTATCTCCAGGTGGGATAAAGAGTAGGTACACAGATAAAGAAACCGCTGAAATTTTCACTATGGTCATGGCGGGCAANATCAACAAAGGTATAGTTAGATTGTTACTAAGTCTGGGATTGAAAGCGGTCGGAATATCGGGAATAGATGGAGGGCTTTTGAGAGCTAATCGAAAAAAAAAACTGGCAATATTGAATAGTAAAGGACGAAAAATGTTGATAGAAGGTGGTTACACAGGAAAAATAGGCTCTGTGGACCCTGCATTAATAATTCTATTACTAAATCACGGATACCTGCCAGTGATTTCGCCAGTGGCTATAAGCGAGGAATACGACTTTCTCAATGTCGATGGCGATAGGGCTGCCGCATATATCGCNGGGGCATTAAAGGCTGAAAGAGTGATATTTGTTACTGACGTCAATGGCGTACAAATGGATGATAAATTAGTAAGAAGTATGACGCTTGAACAAGCAAAGTTGGCACTCCCTAGAATAGGCTATGGTATGGAAAAAAAAGTACTTGCTGCTATCGAAGCTATACAGAATGGAGTTAAAGAAGCCGTCATTACTTCCGGTAACGTTGAAAGACCTTTCTCTAGAGGGATGGCACATGATAATTGTACAGTGATAACCAATAAATGAACGGGGAAGAATTGTACTTATCTCATCTCTATCAACGTTTCCCGATCAGTATAAGCCGGGGGAAAGGCACAAGGGTTTGGGATACTTACAATAAAGAATATATTGATTGCATGGGGGGGTACGGCGTAGCAATTGTAGGGCATTGTAATGAACGTGTTGTTCAAGCTATAAAAGCACAGGTAGAAAATTTGATAGTGTGTCATATGTCTCTCTTTAACGAGTCGAGATTAAAGTTCCTAGAAAAGTTGTCTACTCTTACTCCACCCGGACTAGAGAAAGTATTTTTCAGTAACAGCGGTGCGGAAGCAGTTGAAGCCGCTTTGAAATTCTCACGCAAATTCTCCGGCAAGAGCGGGATACTCGCAATGAAGGGAGCGTATCATGGCAAGACTTTCGGAGCTCTATCAGTCACTCATAATGATAAATACCGTAGCTCCTTTGAACCTCTATTGGATGGGGTTAAATTCGTTCCTTATGGTCAAGTAGACAAATTGGAGCAAGAAATTGATGGCAACATAGGGGCAGTCATTTTGGAACCAATACAAGGGGAGACCGGCATTATAGTCCCACCTGACGGATTCATTGAACAAGTTAGAAAAATATGTGACCGACACAAATTAGTCTTGATATTCGATGAAATTCAGAGCGGGCTAGGTAGGACTGGAAAAATGTGGGCAGGTCAAAACTGGAATACTGTTCCTGACGTGATGTGTCTCGCAAAGGGCATTGCTGGGGGGATACCAATGGGGCTCACTTTGACGAAGCCAGAAATAATCGACTGCATGAAGGTGGGAGAGCATTCCTCTACTTTTTCTGGAAACCCCNTAGCTTGCTCTGCTGGGTTAGCAACATTAGAGTCACTAACTGAGGATAAGCTAGTTGAAAACGCCTGCAAGATTGGTGCAATTTTCAGAGAAAATCTGATAGGCTTGCGAGAGAAACACAGAATTATCAGAGAAGTGCGAGGTCTTGGTATGATGATTGGCATCGAAATGCGTTTTGATGTTAGAGATATCCTACTTGATGCAATAAATGAGGGATTATTAATGCTATATTCCGGTCGAAACGTTATTCGGCTACTACCTCCACTTGTGATGGATGAAGTCACTGTCTCTAAGGCTATCAATATTATCGACAAGGTCATTTCTGCTGAGGAGAAGAGGCGAAATGTATTCTGAACTTGACCGATTCGATGAAAAAATAGTTAAAGTATTACAATCGAATTCTCGTAGACCATTCGTTGAAATCGCCAACGAAATAGGCCTTTCTGAATCTGCTGTGAGGAGGCGAGTGAAGAATATGATGAATAATGGCATTATTGAGCAGTTTACAATAGAGTTAGGTACAAGTGGAAAAACGAGTGCAATTACACTTATTTCGGTCGGATCGACTTCTGATACGTCAGAGGTTTCCTCTGAACTCAAAAAGCTGAGNGGGGTAGAGGTCATTTATGAAATAACGGGNCAATACGATATTGCTGCAATAATTGCTGCTCCGAGTATTGGAGAGATTAATCAATGCGTTGACGATGTCCGAAAGACTCCTGGGGTTTCTGACACAAACACAGTGATTATACTCAAAACAATAAAGTAGGTCATCCCTATGGATTTGAAAAATCCAACCTACTTTTCCGAGGATTATTCGGAAATCGTTATCAGACATATCCAAACCTTAAAGTTCTGTGCGAAAACATTTATATCTTCTCATGTTAGTGTTGGAATTAGTTACTTATGTCACTAAATTCGGAGAATCCCAACCAGTACGCCGAGATCTATAATGAACCGAACACCGTCAAGGAGACCATACAGATTCTAGATTCAACATTGAGGGAAGGGGAACAACACCCAGGAGTATCGTTCACGGTTAAACAGCGAATTCAGATAGCATGGCTGGTGGATTCCTTTGGAGTCAATCAAATCGAGATAAGCCCAGTGGTTTCTAGGGATCATGCCGAAGCCACAAAGACCATAATTAAACAAGGTCTAAAGGCCGATATTTTGGCCCACGTTCGGGCAATTAAAACGGATGTTGATGTAGCTATAGATTGTGGGGCAACATGGGTCGCGACTTATCTGGGAATTTCTGATATTCATCTGTCTTCCAAACTCAAAATAACGCGAGAAGAGGCCAAAATTAGAGCGCTCGATGTGGTTGATTATATCAAATCTCATGGTCTAAAGGCAAGATTCACATTGGAAGATGCGAGCAGAACGAATCCGGAGTTCCTAATAGACATGTGTCGTGAAATTAATTGTCGTGGCATTGAACGAATTAGTATTCCTGACACTGTTGGCATCATGAGACCCAAAGGCATGTACAATCTCGTGAAGATGGTACGAGAAAGCATCGACATGTCAAAGAGTTCTATTGATGTTCATTGTCATAACGATATAGGCCTAGCCTTGGCTAATTCGTTGTCAGGATGCGATGCGGGAGCCGATCAGATTCATACTACGATAGATGGCCTAGGTGAGCGTACAGGTATACCAACATTGGCAGAGACCGCAATTGCATTGACGTTGATCTACAAAACAAAAAACGACCTACGATTGCATATGCTGAAGGATCTATCTAGAACAATTTCTCAATATACTGGTTTGGAGGTTCCATCTTCCAAGCCAATAGTAGGTGACAGTGCGTACAAGCATAAGGCAGGGACCCATCTCGCAGCTATTCTCAGAAATCCTGCAGCTTACGAAATATTAGAACCGAGGATGGTTGGAAATCGGCGCAAAATCGTATTTGGTGAACTCGCGGGTAAGAATGGGGCAGCTTATTTGTTATCAATGTTAGGCTTGGATACGAATGCTAATGATGCTGAAACTCTTGCCCAGGGACTAAAGCAGCTTCGGATGGGAGATGTTTTGGAGTTGTACCTTGATGAGAATCTCGAGAGAAAAATACTAAATGGTGCAGCACCGAAGGTAAATTAAGAAGCACAGAAGTAAAAGACCATGCTAAAATGTGTTGAATGCGAGGCTAAAGCTAAAATATTACAGCCTTTTGTAGAAAATGGATTAATACTCTACCANAAACATGGTTCGAACTGCTACACGCCTGCTATTAAAAGCAAAACAGAAATAAAATCGACCCAAACTGTGCACTAAGACCGGGGCGAGTGATATCGGCACACAACTGAACCCATCTATTACGATTCTCTATGATAATATCAGGTGGGAAGAGAAGGCATTATATGAATCTGCTAGAAAGAAAGGTATCAGTATAGAGAACTTAGATTGTAGGTCTTTATCCATAGGTCTTAATTCTAGTCGTTCGGAATACCGGTCTACAATTTTCATTCAAAGATGCGTTAGCTACTTCAGAAACTTTCATTCAACTGCTGCACTAGAAGGCCTTGGTGCTCAAGTGGTAAACCCTTTGAATGCAGCTACTATATGCGGCAACAAGCTATTGGCTCATATGAAACTAGTCAATGCTAAGGTGAAAACACCCAAAGCTGCTTCAGCATTCTCTAAGGAGTCTGCACTTGATGCTCTTGAGTATATCAAATACCCAGCGGTAATCAAACCAACTATTGGAAGCTGGGGGAGATTGGTTGCTCTCTTACGTGATAAAGATGCTGCCAACGCGGTCTTGGAAGATAGGGAACAAATGTATCCACTTTACCATATATACTACCTAGAAGAATTCGTAAATCGTCCACCAAGGGACATTAGAGCCATTGTAATAGGAGATGAAGTTGTCGCGGCAATTTACAGGTATTCGGCTGAGGGAGATTGGAAGACAAATATGGCATTAGGAGGCAGAGCAGAAAAGTGTCCAGTTTCAAACCAGTTGGAAGATTTGTGTTTAAAGGCCACTAAGGCCGTGGGTGGGATGATCGTGGGTGTTGATTTAATGGAAAGTGAAGATGAAGGCTTGATTGTCCACGAAGTAAACAATACAACGGAGTTCAAAAACACAGTAAAAACAACCGGCATTGATATTCCAGGATTAATGATCGAATACCTTTCGAGGCTTGGAAAATAAGTTAAGTTGATCTCACATAGCTATTCGGTGGAATTGTTACTTCGTGCCTTGCGTTTATACACGCCATCTCGTTCTGAAGCTTCATTAGCAGCTATGCTTAAAGAAACATGTATCAATGACTTGGGGTTTGAGCAGGCTCATATAGATAGCGTAGGTAACTTAATTGCGGTAAAGGGCAGCGGTGAACCCAAAATACTACTCTGCGGTCACATGGACACTGTTCCTGGACAAATCCCTGTGAGAATTGAAGATGGTGTCATTTATGGACGAGGTGCATCAGATGCTAAGGCTGCTCTAATTGCCATGTTGTTAGCCGCTTCGAGATTTCAAAAGCCCACAGGCACAGTAATCTTTGCTGGATTAATTGATGAAGAAGGAAATGCTACAGGAGTCAAACACCTAGCGAAAAGCAAAATTCAATTTGACTACGCTATCTTCGGTGAGCCAAGTGGGCTTGAAAATATCACGATAGGCTATAAGGGTAGACTTGCCATAAGGTTGACTTGTGATGTAGGCAAGAGCGCACACGCAAGTGCACCCTGGTTAGCAAAGAATTCAATAGAGGAGACTTATGAGTTTTGGAACACAATTAAGACCGAAATCTCATCTCCGGAACCCCATGGGCGAAACCGAGCGAATTTGATAAGCTGTAGCCTAACTGAGATTACTGGAGGCTCAAATCATAATGTTACCCCCCAAAAATGTAAAATCACACTTGACATCAGGATCCCTACATCAACTAACTGCGAAAGCGTGCTAGAAAAGCTGAAAGATATCATTGAGAAAGCTGCNAGTGAAAAATTGATCAAAATAAGCTATAGGATAGAAGACAAAACAGAGCCATTCGAAGCTAATCGCTCATCTCCTGTTGTGAGGGCACTCTCATTGTCAATTCTAGATATATGCAAGACACGCGCAACCTTGATGCGTAAAACCGGTACAGGTGACATGAATGTGCTGGGTACGGCTTTTAATATTCCTGTGGTCACATACGGCCCGGGGGAATCACACTCTTCCCACACTCCAAATGAGCATGTGAAAATATCACAATATATTTCTAGCATTGAAGTTATCGATAGGACCTTGGTTCACTTGTCGAGACTTCACAATAACGCCCTTGAAAAGGTTACCTCATAGAATAAAAGACAACCAGGAGATAAACTCTTCGTTCAATGCTGAAATTTATTGGTTTAGGGATTTGCAGCTATAGGAGCATTAGTATGCATGCGCTTCGCGTGTTGAGTGAATGTGATACAGTTTACTTGGATACCTTCACTGGNTTTGTTTCAGATGAAGACATAAGCGGATTACATGCACTTGCAAATTCACAGGGTCTGAATTTGAATTTGTGTCTTACAAAAAGATGGTTCATTGAAGATGGACGGGAGATTNTGGATAAAGCACAAAAAAATGACATTGCGATCTTGACGTACGGAGATCCATTCATGGCAACTACATTGATCGAACTGTATGTCAGAGCCATTAGAAAATCAATCGGGGTCGATATTATCCACGGAGCATCTGGAATCACCTCACTGATAGGAGAAGCTGGCCTGCATATCTACAAATTCGGAAAAATCGTCACGATTACGTCAGAAGCGCTTTCAAGGATTAGTGTGTATACCACAACTTACGAGAATTTGCTCAACAAGAATCATACACTCATTTTAACTGAATACGATCACCGAGAATCCGGCCATTTTTTTCTAGATCCTGGTTGGGCGTTGCAAGCTATGTTGAAGACAGAGGAAGAGTACGGACGAAATGTCTTTTTGGAGGATACATTCGCCGTGGTCATTTCCCGAGTGGGTAGTCCACATCAGCGATTAATTTCTGGCACAATCAAATCTCTAAGCTCAATTTGTTATGGAGGGGGCCCCCATTCACTAATCATCACGGGAAAGTTACACTTCACTGAAGTTGAAGCCTTAATGACATTAACACAGAATATCGATGAACCCAGGGATAATACAAAAATTATTCGAAACATTTCCGCGGATTTAATTGCTCGATATGCTCCGATGGCTAGAGAAGCATTATCAAGTGTAAGGCGAGAAGTAGAAATCGAGAACGATACCCGCTTTCGTGTTTTAAATCTCGGCATATTAAATAATGCTGAATGTTACATTGATGATGCAGAAAAGTTTCTGTCTCAAGGAAAGGCTGAATTGGCCATTCTCAGTATGGGTTACGCAGAAGGTCTTATTGATGTTTTAAGCTTGAGAAAAGATAGTATTCAACGCATATAATCACATTTTCAGTTTCATCAATACTATGTTATGTTTAATATATTTTGAAATCTAAGCAGAGTACTAAATTCACAAGAATGATAGCCAGCTGTGTTTTCTCAATGACAGCCGATGTCATATTGATCGAACGCTCCCATTCAACTTAACTGAATTTACCTTTTACTACAAGTGAAGCTTGATTGACCGTCAGGCATCCATTAAAAAGTAAATAAGCGGATATTGAGTATCGCCAGAATCAATCATGTCAGGAGTCAGTATCGAGACGAGATTTGATATAGAAAAACATCTGCATAATAAGATATCACGTATCATATATGTGAATGCGACAAAATTATTCCTATGATCAAACTCAATAAGTAGTCCTGACACTGAAATTTCCTTGTTCGTTCATTTGTATTCGTAATAAAAGACTTGATTTTTTTTTGGCAGGAAAA
>AF_2010_repII_A100DRAFT_1000167_pt1 | contig 11219 bp, 7 predicted proteins | sample AmaForreplIIA100_FD_9198 | JGI IMG/M metagenome (IMG submission 9198) | reverse complement strand
GTTACTGGTGTTCCTATGGATCCTTTAGAAGATGGAATGGACGTTCGGATAGCTTGAGGGGATGAGGATTGTTTCAACGGCTGGGATGCAGGGTGGGTGACATTGACCAGAGGGGATGAGGATTGTTTCAACGGCTGGGATGCAGGGTGGGTGACATTGACAAATACTTCATGGTAGGGGTTTGAAGTTATTTTTGGTACGTAGTTATGATTGACCTTGTATATCAGAACTGCAAATACCAAACCTGGACCCTTCTCATGAAAACTAGATGATGAATATATTAGACTAAGTGGCTGCGTCCCAGGGTTAGGGCCTGTTGGGAACTTTATATCCTTAAGATAAAGAGCAACTGTACCAGGCGAGTAGTTAGGTTGCAAATTAGACAATTGTCCTCCCTGGGCATATAGAACTGGTTTGAATGGGATAAGCTGACCGAGAAGAGTCGTGTCCCAAAACCTCGGGGTGGCAGTAAACCCGTCCGTCTGAAGGTAATCAGTTGTGTTAAATCCTCCAATTCTCATAAACCATTGCTTTTTGCTTTCATCGCCTCCGCTACCCAAAAGATAAAATGAAGTACCATTAGTTAAGGTGAATCTCTGTGCTACTACGTATACGACAATATAATCAGCCTTCAAATCCTGAGCAATTTTAATTCCATTTTCTTTTTGGTCAATAAACATTTTTGCAATAGTCGCGATTCGCGTTTGGTTAATCGTTGCGTTATCAGCCAGGCTCGTTTTGTTACCTAGAGTTGTTATCCAGTATCCGTAATCCCACCACGATGCAACAACGGCGTTTTTAGGTGTATCCTTTGCAATCCAATTTAATGCGCTTATCCAGTCATTAGTCTGGAGTCTATACCCGGTCCCTCCGTTGGCAATAGATGGTGGAATATCTGCAGAATTCAACCAGTTGGAATTGGGAGGGTATATCATGGGAATACACAGCATAAATATTATCAAAACGACATATGTCGTTATCACCCATCGACTTTTTACAGGTAGGACTTTTGAGCCTTCAACAACCTTCTTCCTTGTCTTTTTTGTTGGCGCTAGTATAGAAGACACAGAAGGTGATGAGGATTCTCGATTTAGATATGATCGCGTAATCTCATAGAGCCCTAGCCCCGCTAGAACAATAATGCCGATGGACGCAAATACTAAGAGTCTTGCAAACGTAGCGCTGACGTAGATTGATGTAAGACCCAGAATCAGTGCAAATATTGACATTTCATCTCTTCGTCTAAATGCTACCCATGCGCCTAGTCCAGCGAACATCAGTAAGATGGAGTAATTTGTAAAATAGTCCACCAGTGTGGGTGTAAAATGTTCAGCGACAGATGCAACCAGCTGGTTCTGAGTAGATAAAAAGGGATTGATCGCGTTAAGGTATCTAAAAGATGAATGATGATATCCTCCAGCTCCGACGATTCCTATTCCAACCGCAATAAAAGCAATCAAAAGAAAAAGTGTGTTCCGAATTGCCTTTCTGGGTTCACTGAATTTTTTCAAAAAGTGGGCTATTATCAGAAATGATGTGCCACCCATCAAAACAATACCTGGTAAACCAACTACAAAGGAGATTCCAGGTCTTGGAAAGGCTCCTGCACATAAGAGCGTGAACAAAGTAAATACAATGGCAACGTACATCGGTATTGTGGTGTCTTTTCTGAAGAATGGTAAGGCAACAAAGAAGATCGAGATGGGAATACTGAAATACTGTACTCCTCCCCAGGATGCATTCGCTAACCCCAAGAGGAGTCCTCCAGCAATTGCTTTTAGAATAGCATACTTGACTTCCTTATGTTTGATCGCGGAGAGAAACAGATATACTGCCAACAAAGCAAAAAAAAGTCCAAGAGGCTCTGACTTGAACCACCCCAAATTACCTCTTTCAATAATTGCTGGGCTAAATGCAAACAAAAGCGCTGAAAACATACCTGCAGTAGTACCACGAAGCGTCCTGACAATAGCAAAAACTACGATGGTAGTCAGCGAACCTAGTACCACTGGTAACATAATCGTAAAGTCTAAAAGCGAGCTGCCTGCGCCAAAAATCTTGTAGAGGAAAGCAGCTACGATGTGAAGTCCTGATTGTGATGTTGCAGGAACATTTCTCCCCTCAGGATACCATGACAATGTATCGTGCCACTTAAAGTAGGCATTAAGACCGTGATCTACTATATACTTTGTAGCGCGATAGTCAAAGTAAGGATCAAATTCATTAAGATAAAATCCATATTTTGAGGGGTAAGATCGCATAATAAAAGCAGTTGTAAAAGCAAGAGCAAGGACCCCGATGACTATTAGATCTCTTAGCCTAAGTTCAAATCGACCGGTCGTTAGAATGGTCTTACCACCTTCAAGCATTAATGGATGTTAATTGGATCACCCTTTTTTAAGGTACTGCTATATAACGTTGAGACAGCAATATTTCCTATTGAAATAATTTCTCATAACCCAATTGAGAAAAGAAGGGGTGCGTGACAGTGTGAACACTTTCAACGCGCTTAAAGATCATATCAGATCCTTATTTCTTGGATTTTGCCCCTTTCTTTGCAGACTTGGTTGCTTTTTTCTTTGCGGCCATTCTCCTTTATATAGAAAAAGGTGTCTATATAAGTTTTTTAATTATAAAAATAAAAAAGATAGACCTTGTTTTTGAATGATAAAATAGTGTTCTCGCTAATCCCGTTTTAGTATTTTCGTCTCACATATTGTGACGAGGTCTCTAAAGGTTTCTGCATCTTTTTCATTTCCGACTATAGCTCCATAATGCATTGGTATTACTAGTTTTTTAGGTCTGATTAGCTCATTTGTCGCTTGCGCAGCCTCTTTGGCTGTCATCACATAAGTCCCGGAAACCGGCACGAATGCTATATCAGGTTTAAGTGATTCCATTTCAGAAATGATGTCAGTATCTCCTGCATGATATATACGCTGATTATTTAGTGTAAAAACAAATCCAACCTTTTCATCATCTTTTGGATGAAATTTCTTATTATTATTATACGCAGAAACGATTTCGAGTGGGATGTCCTCGATGGTTAATTTATCGTTAGGTTTTACTCCGATGAAATCTTTTAATTCAAGCTGTCTTGATTGTTCAGCGCATTCATTTGCGCCAACCATTTTTGTTTGATTATTTATGACATGTTTCAAATCTTCAATACTCATATGATCAAAATGATTGTGAGAAATGAGAACTAAGTCTGCATCATTTACGTTGTGATGCTCAGCTGTCAGCTGATACGGGTCTATATATATTATCTTCTTTTTGTTCTTATTATTATTTCCGGTGATTCGATACCCATCATGTCCAGTCCAATAAATCTCAATACCATTGTAAGATATCAATGCCTGCCTATTTATGAGAATGTAACTACTTAAATTTTTAATATCGTTCTCCAACGATAGGAGTCACAGCTATCAATCTGTTATTGCTTAGTGTGATTACTAAAATGTTGTTTGCTAGGAGTCTCTTCTTCAAATTGANGTCGATGGTGGCAGCTGCGCAATCATGACTCTTAGCATAATCAAATATAGCGTCGTCTACATGTTGAAAATTTTCAACTTGAACTACTATTGACTTTGCTCTGGTAATCTCGATTGCAGTTTTTGCTATCATAGCCTTTTTTGGACCTGAAGTTTGCTCTAAGTGTTTCAACTCTTCAATCACAATATCAGGAACCAAAAAGTTGATGTTGCCAATCTCCTTCTCAACCTTATCTATGCATTTAATCGGAACCGAAACAAGCACCATTAAAAAACTAGTATCACAAATTACATCCATGTATCGACATCGTTATCTTTTAGCTATCCATATTTTAAATAAACTAGCGACCAGGACCGTATTTCAGCGTTGTCAATATACAATTCAAATGGATAGAGCAAGATGCGCTATTGTAAAGACATGTAACTCCTGGAATCGATCCACTGCTGTTTATGTAGTCAGTCAAATGCGACTAAGAGTAAGTTCATAGGGCTACGCCTGCACCGATTAATCTCCATCTATCAGTGATTCTTCTACTAATTGCAACACGGCTACGTGGCATCATACAAACAGGTTTTCTAAGCTTTACCTCTATCTTCCCATCCCTTGCACTCATAACTGTTCCTAAGGTAGCAGCGGTCCCGATATTCAGACGAAGCGGTTCCTTGACCTTGATAGGTTCTACTTTAACCATGTCTTGTGTACCAACCGCTGTATCAAAAAGGTGTACTTCGACAAAGATGTCGTAAACATCGTCAGGAAGAACATCTGGTCGTCCAACTACTGATCCAATAAGGGAGTCGCTCTTAACGAAAGTTGGATCTAACTTCGTTCCAATGGCAACGAGTCCTCCGGGCCTAACCTTTTCTACAAGACCTGCTCCTGTTCCAAGTGTAGATATTGTCGAATTAATTGGTTCGTATTTACCTTTCTTCTCATCTAAAAAACCTGGACGAATCTGAATCTCATCTTCGAGGTTGAATTCTCCCTGAATTAACGCACCACCAATCACTCCACCTTTGACTTTCTTTATTGGAATGCCTGGTTTGTTAACGTCAAATGAACGCAAAACATGCATTACCGCGTCGGCATCTTTCTTCCTAGATGGAGTTCTGATATTATTTTCAATAGATTCTATTAAAGCATCGATATTGATTTTGTGTTGCGCAGATACAGGGATTACGCTAGCCTCTTCAGCAACGCTGGCTTTTACAAAGGATCTTATTTCGTTATAGTTCTTTATGGCGTCGTCATAATCTGTCAAATCAACTTTGTTTTGAACTATCACAACCTGCTGTATGCCCAATACTTGCAAAGCGAGGAGATGTTCTCTTGTCTGCGGTTGAGGAACTTTTTCATTTGCTGCAACTACAAGAATAGTCCCATCCATCAAAGCCGACCCTGAGAGCATGTTTGCCATCAAACTTTCATGACCTGGAGAGTCAACGAAACTTACCACACGAGATAGTTCACCTTGTTGACCGCAGTTAGTACAAGTAGGGTTTGTGGAATAACAAAGAGGAGGAGGACATGCTAGACATTTGTAAAAAGCTGCGTCAGCGTATCCCACCTTAATCGTGATACCTCTTCTTAATTCTTCACTGTGCGCACTGGTCCAAACACCGGTGATCGCTTCAATTAAAGTTGTTTTACCGTGATCTACGTGACCAGCCGTACCTATATTGATATTAGGTTGATATCCATATTCTTTGATGTACCACTCTGGCAATGTGTCCTTCCAGTGCAACGTGGATACTTGATTTATTGAGAAATATAAGGGTTAATTACCCTGTTAATCTGTTCAGTGACCCAGGGACGTAACATGACGTAAGGTCTATGTAGGAAAAGCTAGCTGCGAATTCCTGATTTACTGATGTCCTTCCTGAGTGGAAGATTTTTCTTGCAAAGCTCCGTCCAATACGCAGTTTAATTGATAGATCTCCTCTGTGATTGTGTTACCTCTGACGAGTTTTCTAACCCGAGTTCCTTGACCTACGCTTTGCATTCCTACACCATGCGAAAGTAATACGTATTTCTTCACCCCGCCATGAACGTCTTGACGCATGGGTGTGCCTGACTTGTCGCTGCCTCCAGTGATTTTTAACTTTCCTTCGGTCAAACCAACGACCGAAGAATCTAGAGTATCACCTATCCTTGATCCTAACAATGGCTGAGCTGCCCTGTCCCGGAGTTCTTGTGATATACTCTTTCCAGTTGCGTCCGAGATGACAAGCTTGAAGTGAGCCAATTTACTAATCAAAAGGAATCGAACGTAGTTAATTAACCTTTGGGCAAGATATTAAAACAGATAATGTACAATTAAGGGAGTTGTCTGAGGGCCAAACACCAAAGCAAATGCAGTGCCCTCGTTGTCGATTCAACATGATCAGTATACAAGCTTGCCATCTCAGGTGTAAGAATTGTGGCGCCGAGCTGACATGTTCAGATAAGGGGAGTTTCTGGTAGACCGCTCTCCTTGGAGCAAGGAGCACGTCAAAAAGGCCTCTTATCGGAATTTGTTTGAAAATCATCTGTCATCGCTGTCGCTCGACCTTTCATTATTTCTATATATTCATCATAGAGAGCATGAAATCCGCAATAGCTACACCTAACTTCGTTTGAGTCATCGTCCAAAGCTGCCTTGCGCCCACATTCCGGACATTTCGCGTCAAGGACCATCACTCTCACTCCGCAAATGATAATATCAGATATTTGAATTGTATATTCTTTTTCGCATGACGTGTAGTGACATCACTAAATTAAATCGCTTGCAAAACTCAATTCACACCATTCTTCATCTTTCGCGTATATTATGTGTATGCCAACCTGTCTTGTACATTCAAAAGAAATAGCTACCAGATTACTTGGAATCTATTCTTATGGATTTTATTCACTCTTCCTATTATCGGGATGGGATATTCGCACCGACTACAACAGTTTTTTGCGTCAAGGTTCCAAGAACCAATACTAAAGCCGTACCGCTCGACTACAATATTTTTGCATTCAGGACAGTATGTGTGTTCTAAGGGATGTCCAGGGACATTACCAACGTAAGCATAATTCAAGCCAATTTCTTTGGCAATGCTGTGATGTTTTTCTAGCGTCTCAATTGGAGTATTTTCGAATTCCGTCATCTTGTAATCAGGATGGAACCGAAGAAAATGAATCGGTGTATCTGGTCCTAACTCGTCATAAATAAATCTGCACAGTTTTCTTGCAGCATTTAGATCATCACCGACTCGGGGCACGATGAGGTCGGTTATTTCAGTATGGATAGTTGTCTTGTCTCTGATATTCTTAAGAGACTGGAAAATTGGTTCGGCACTTGGTATGCCTATATACTGACGAACAAAGTCCTGTTTTCCGCTTCCCTTGAAGTCTACAGTGATACAATCCAAAAATCTCTTCATCATGTTAACTGACTCGATAGTATCGTAACCATTAGACACAAAGATATTAAACATGCCTTTCTTATGGGCTTCAATACCACAATCCTTAGCAAATTCGATGAAAATCGAAGGTTCGTTATAAGTATATGCAATTCCTTCAGCACCGTAATTGAGTGCGTTGTCGACTACCTGTTCTGGAGTCATGTCATTACCCTCTATCTTGCGTCTCTGTGAGATATCGTAGTTTTGACAATATTTGCACAGCCAATTACATCCGGTCGTGGCGATAGAAAAAATTGAAGTCCCTGGTCTATAATGAGTCACAGGTTTTTTCTCTATAGGATCAATGTGGCCAGCAATAACTTTTCCATAAACAAACAATTGTAATTTGTTATCTATTGCTCCCCGGATACCACATAGGCCAACCTTGCCTTCAGGTATCTCACAAAACCTAGCGCATGCTGTACATCTTACCCTGCCTGATGGTAGCTTTGTGTAGAGTTCTGCCTCTTTGCCAATAACGTTATTGCATAGCACAGCGTTAATAAGCTAGATAATCATATATATGTACCAGAAATTATTTTGTTGTGGTATTCTACTGGCGTGTAAAGTAAGGTACCGATACGTAAAGTAAATATTGTTTAAGTTTATATTCACAATTTCATTTCTTATTGTGTTATAAATAGTATTGGAGGGCATACGAGAGAATCATGATTAAGCTAAGGGACTACAAAATCAATCCTGCTTTAATAGTTATAGATGTTCAGAATGGTTTTGTAAGCAAAGGCGGCTCTTATAATCTACTTGGAATGGACACTTCGCAATATGAGCGTATCATTCCAAGAATACAGGACCTAATCACCAAATGTCGAAATGCTGCAATACCAGTCTTTTATACTCAAGCTGTCAGAGAGTCGTCTGGCATAGATCTGTTGACGAGAACACATCAGATCCTGCCAAAGGCTCGAGAAGAAAGGATAATGAAGAAACCGATCTGTGTCAGAGGGACATGGGACGCGGAAATTGTTGATGATATAAAACCACTCAACGACGATCACATAGTTATCAAGAGAAGGGATTCAGCTTTCCATGATACTGAGATTGAGGTATGGCTAAGAAGCTTAGGAGTCGATACGCTGATTTTCTGCGGGATCGATACATCAATTTGTGTAGAGACGTCACTAAGAGAGGCGTTTAACATAGGCTATGATGTCGTGCTTATTTCTGATGCTACTGCATCGAGCAACCATAAACATTACGAATCAACNCTTGAAAATGTGAAGGGTTACTACGGACTAGTAATGGATTTACAGGAGCTATCCAGTTATCTACCTCGATCGACTACACATGAAACTCAACCAAACATGCTTAGACAAAGATGAATTAGTTATCAGGACATCCTCTAACACAGAGGCATCTATATTAGCCCTACTGCACGGAGTTTTTGAGGCAGGTATGTTTCAGCGAGGAACCTAAACCCGTGTTTGAAGAATGCGTCCAGCTCGCATTTTTCCTTTCGCTGTATGAAGATGTTTAGCTCCTTTTGCCATTGTTTATCCTTTAGCCAAGGCTTCTTCTTCATATCATTAGCTCTGTTAATATCTTCTTCTGAGGCATCCAATCTAGCTACTTTAGGAATGTTATAATCGTAGATATCAGAGAACATCATACCCAATACCTTGGCGTTTGGGCATACTAATCTATCGCTATCATAGCTCAGAGACTCGCTTCCAATTTTGTAACGCAAAGCAATACCTAGTCCCCACGGGTCAGCATCAGCAAAGATGACAATAGGTTTCCTCCACTCTTGATTCAGGGTTTTCGCCATCATTCGAGTAGCCCGATCTGGTTCTCCAGATCCGGTCATTAGAATAGTATTGTACTTTTGAATAAATCCTGATTTTCGAATATTGTTCAGAACGGTGTCCTTTTCAACGACCATTACAAAGTCGGCCTTTACATCGACTATTTCCACGTCACGTATATTCGTCGGGATTAACTGGGATGTCGCTCGACTTCCCAGATTACAATCGATAATGTCGCCCCCAACGCGTAGGGTAATAGGACCAGATATCATTCCTTTTGGTTTAGAGGTAACCGAAAATTCTTCGCGAGGAACACTTGTTAATAATTCTATGGCTTTAATTGCATCGTCGGAATTTTCTTGACTGTTCCAAAATTTTTGTCTATTTCTTTCATCATCTCCTACAGACGTTAATGTAGCGTAGTACATCCCCCTGATAGTACTCTCCATCTCTTCGTCAAGCAATCTCCTGATAGCATTAGCCATAACTAGGTATTGAGAAAATGTTGGAATCTTCTTTGTACTATCTGGACTTATTTGAACGGTCTTCGCACCAATTGTAAGCATTCTTTTTTCTTCAGACCAAACTGTGTTGTCATATCCTACCTTCGGAACATCTAAAACTGGCATTATTCTTTCCACCATAAGATCTTCAGCAACATCACTCATGAGGAGTTTTATTTTCTTTATAACCTCCTTATGCCGTTTATCTTTTGCAGTCATTTACTTTTTTTTCCCCTTCTGTTGAAAACGTCCAGCGTTGTTTGATCTCTCTTGCCAAAATCTAATTTCTCGATCTTCTTCTTTGCCACATTTCTGTTGCTATGCCTAATCCCAATTTCTTTTGATGTAACAGAGTTAGAAATGTTCTGAGATTTCGTCTTATTCAACAAAATGGACTTCTCTGCCTCTTCTTCGATCCTTTGACCAGTGATTTTATCATGTTTTTCCGAAACAGCTACACCTCGTACATGGTTTTCTGCAAGTTGAGAGAAAGCCTCGGAGAGTTTTTGCGGATCGACTTTGATAGATTCGCAGATTGCAGATATGATCAAAGGAATATAATGTTTGTAAAGGCGCAATCGACTTTCAGCCTCTTTCATCCTCAATTCCTTGCGAATTTGGGCACTTACTTTTCTATAAAGCTCTGCTAAACAGGCTTTCATGTATCTCTTTAAATCCCCCTCAGATGCGATGCTTTCCTTTCCCGCAGTTTTGTAAGGAATTTTGGTAGAGCAAATGTGGAAGAAAATATGTATGGGCAGAAACTCAACTGCCCTATCGGATCTATTGCTTGCGCCTGTAAATTGCTCTTTTACTTCCTTCTTAGAGATTCCCATTTTGTTAATTTCTACTTCCGAGACTGCCTCTCTTGCGACATCGGATCCCTCGTCGTATAGCAATGGAATTTTGTTTGCAAATCTGAAAAGTTTAAATGAACTGATGTCTCCGCCGTATGCAATCCCACATTCGACGACGGTGGGACGGTTATTTACTACGCAAGTTCGAGACGAATACTCAGTCAGTGTTGGTTTAAGCACCTTAATTGACAGCCTGTTCTGTATTTGTTTGTCGTTTTCACTCTTGTTTGCGACGATCGTATATTCCGAAGTTATACCTGCAGTCAAAATTTGCTCCCCTATGGGACTCAAGTGGTCTGTATTTGGAGCGTGAAATCTAGTCTGTTTGCATACATTAACAACTTTGATTAATTCATGTTCGTCGTATTTATCCGCAGTCTTTATAGCTACATTTGCCTTTGAAATTATTTCCTTTGCTTTGCCTCCAGACAGTTTTTGGAATGAGTTACACAACACTCCATGAAGGGTTGTTTTTTGATGCATGAAATTCATAATTGCCTTTTTAAGGGTTTTCAGATCCATATCCGCAGGGTGGGGCAATACTTCTTTTGCGGGTTCAGGCATTACGGTGGTTCTCCTATCAAAGGTTACTTCACCTTCATCTGTCTGAAATACCAACACAGCATAAGGATTGACAATACTNGTNTNGCTCACGTAATCGTAAATCTTATTCTTGGTNATCGGAGATAATCGTGCACGCAANACCGCCTCAATTNTAAAACCAGGCTTCCCATCAAAATAGAGATCTTCACCTCTCTGCATTCTCTTTGTAATGATTATTGGTTTATTTGTGCCGATATCAGTTCGGAGTTCAAAATAATATTCTGAACCCTCCTCTCTTGATTTAGACCAAATACGAAGAGGATGGTCTGTATCCTTGGTGGAAAAAGCAGCAATCATCTTTAGCCCTACTCCAAACAGTCCTCGTTGCTGTTTTTCGACGTATTTGCCTGATGTGAGGAAAGAGCAGACTGCAACCGGAATTTTGTCAGACGGAATTCCAATACCGTTGTCCTCGCATGAAATAAGCCACATGCCGTTTGTCTCATCCAACAATTTTAAGCACAAAGAAATACGTGGTAAGATGTGATTTATTTCGCAAGAATCCAGAGCGTTTTCTATAAGTTCTCGGACAGCCATATACAGGATACGTTCCCCAGTGAACCCAGCAAG
>AF_2010_repII_A100DRAFT_1000166_pt1 | contig 11256 bp, 7 predicted proteins | sample AmaForreplIIA100_FD_9198 | JGI IMG/M metagenome (IMG submission 9198) | reverse complement strand
GGGCTAGGGCAATTAGGACTGCCTGTTGCAAGGTATGTGAAGGAAAGAGGCTTCGAGACATACGGATTTGACATTAGCAAAAAGGCAATGGACCGGGCCGAGAAGATTGCAGGTATAAAGAAAGCAGATTATCAGCACGTTGATGCTTCTGACTTTATTAGTAGTAGTAATCTTGGTGATTTTGATGTGTATATAATAACTGTTTCTACACACAAACCTGACGATATGTTCTCACCTCAAATAGACGGGTTATTATCTGTGGTTGAGAAAATTTCGAGGGAAGTAAAAAAGAATGGAGCTCTTCTTTCCATAGAGAGTACTATTCCAAGAGGAACATCAAAGAAAGTATTTGAAATGCTAAACCATAGATTACATGTAGTCCATGCTCCACACAGGTGGTATGCTTTAGAAGAAAATGTCCATGGCGTAAATCAACCACGTGTAATAGGGGGAGTATGTGATTGTTGTCTCAAGGCAGGTATGCAATTCTATGATGGTGGTACTAGTAATCGCTTGTCTACTCCCTACAGAAGTCTAGGAATTCCCATGCATCCAGTATCANAGATCGAGATTGCTGAGTTGACCAAGNTTGTTGAAAACGCACACAGATATCTACAGATAGCCTTTGCCGAAGAACTCTATCTTTATTGTCANGCAAANAACATAAACTTTCCAGAACTACGAGATGCTCTAAATACTAAATGGAATGTTGAGATATTAGAACCAAGAGAAGGAATAGGAGGCCATTGCCTTCCAAAAGATACGAAGATGTTTCTGGAATCATCAAAGGGTATAAGAAGCAAAATACTAGATGCCGCTATCGAAATAGATAGAAATTATCGAAGGCATAAAGGAATTATAGGAACTAATAGCATTGGCAATCATGACAGTAGCGAGAGGGCTCAGCTCTTGACGCTCGAAGATACCCAAAGACGGACTACACACAATGAGGTATCAAGATGATGGGTAAAGAGCACTCTGTCCTGGCTTTTGGCGCGCACCCTGACGACTTAGAAATTGGGATGGGAGGGACGATAGCAAAACTAGCTGCCACAGGATACGACGTAAGTTTAGTTGTCGCCACGCTCCCCAACTTTGTCAAGACGGATAAGAAAGAAGAAAGAAGAAACGAATCAATAATGTCAGCAAAAGTAATGGGATGTAAATCCCCGGAGTTTTTAGATTTAGCTCCTGACGAAATCGTGTTCGGGAGACGTTTCGTGACCAAGATAGACGAAATCATTAACAGGTACAATCCAGGAGTGGTTTTTACTCAGTGGATAGGAGACTCTCATCAGGACCATCAAGCACTCACAAAGGCGGTGATAGCAGCTTCCCGTGACCTAACCGACCTGTTCATGTATGAAACTACTATACCTGGCGGCATAACTGAAAATGCATTCCGCCCGCAGTTATATGTCGATATTACCGACACGTTGGAAATAAAGAAAAATGCTCTAGACTGTTTTGAATCACAAAAGATCCGTTGTGGCCATCTATGGATCGATGCTATTATTGGAAGATCTGCATATAGAGGCTACCAGTTAAATACAAAGCATGCAGAAGCATTTGAGGTAATCAGAGTCTCGAAATGGTAATAGACCTTTACAGCAGAAATCGAATCTTAATTTGGATCAAAATTCTTAAAAATAATCCAACGTAAATGAGTTACTGTCGGCTAGTCTACACGTCTTCAGAGCTTTCTCATACGTAGGTAGTTCAGCATAGACCTCATTCCAGTACCTCATACAAAATAGCTTTCGGTAGTTTTTAACTTCGATCTCTTCGCCCATGACGGCGTTTCGGAACACTATATCTGGCTCGTTTATTCCTGCCACAGACCGCATTGGGCATGTTGCCGAAAAACGTGGATTGATTTCGAATATTTTCGGTGTTTCTCCCACAAGTTTAGATTGTATATTGATTGCTCCCCTTCCACCTAGTTTCAGGGCCACTTCTTCGGATGATTTCCGAATTTTGCCATAATCATCAATAAATGCCTTGTAGGTTTGGCCATTCTTTATTGTCTTTTGGATAGCTATGGATGACATTACATATTTTCCGGATCTGTCGATTGTTACTCCAGTAGTAAACTCCATTTGATTACCGTTCAAGTATTCCTGGAGCATTGGATGCCAGCCCGCTCTCTGAATATCCAAAACTGCCTTCTCCATTTCAGTTTTAGAACGAACTAAACAAAAGTACATTGATGCGTAACCTTCTCTAGGTTTCACGACAACAGGATACTCGAATTCGTGCATGAATTTGTCATCTCCGCCAGGTAGTGCAGATTCAGCAACTGGAAGATTGTTTTCCCTTAAGAAGAGAAAGGTTCTCCACTTATCTCTCGCAGTAATGAGTACTTCGATTGGGCTTGACAAAACTTCAGCCTCGCTTTCACCTTCGATGCGTTTTTTCGCATTACCAATGACTAATAATTCTTCGTCGGATCCAACATAGATTGCATCTATTTTCTCGTCCTTTGCAATTTTCAGAACACAGTCCACATATTCTGCGGAGTCAGCCGGAGGCAGCAAAAGTCCACTATCACATCTATACAACCCCGCCGCTTGAGCGCTCATATCAGCTCCGATGATTGTATATTTAACCGGGCTGCCCTTCGACATATTTGCAAGTTTCAGTGACTTCATAATTCCTTGCGCAACGATACCTCCTACAGCCGTGACCAAAACCTTCGCGTTCATTTTGAGTAAACCGAGATTAAATGTCTGAGTACACCGCTAGTCCATTCACTATAGCGGCATAACTAAGGGAGCTGCTAAATTATCATTTTCTAAAAGGTGTCGTCGCCATAATATTTCCGTATTCGCTATCCCAAAGTTTATGACGTAATCTATAATAGAAGCTTTCGTTTCAATCGCTTTTTTAACCTTCTCAGCCATCCTCAAAAGCTCGCGTATTTTCCGTTGCTCTTGCTTTATCTTAAATATATTCGAAAGTACTAAGTCTATCGATCCAGCATTTTTTACAAGACGAGTGCGCTTTGTTATTAACGGATCTATTTTATTCTTGTACTCAAATTCTCTTTGCTTTAGGATATTGATATAATTAGTTATATCTGATTCGCTAGATACTCTTAGTATCTCAAGAGATTCTGCTTGACCTATTCCCCGGTAGACGTCTCTTGAAGTCCAGACGACTGTTGTAGGCATCCTTAGAGAGAATTCTTTGAAAAGCATCAGCCCGACAAGTGAGTATCCTGTACTCCCACCTGTACCCGAAGCGTAACAGGTAACGCCGAGGTCACGCGAGAGCAGAAGTAGTATTGGTATTGCCCGAGGTGATAAGTCGCTAAGTCTTTCTGTTGGTATCATCATCCGGCCGTGTTTTCCCAAGACAACATTAAGCTCTCTCTTACATGAAATACAGTTACCTACTAGCAGCATCTGTCCTTGCCTGTCACTTTGCACTCTTGCCGAACCCTTACTGCCACAGCTGCAATGCAGCCACAACGGCGCATTCAGGTATGAGGTAGGACTGACTCCCGTATCGATGCCACAGCGCAAGAACATCTTTTCGGTTTCATTCAGCATCGCCGAATATCTCCCGAAGTTACAAATCAAATAATTGAAGCCGTCTTCGAAAACTGGCGACATCTCTGACAGTCGTACAAATAAAGTGTCGTAACCCCATTCCATATTAACAAGCTGTGATATTAGGAATGAATTAAAGTCTGAATAAGATTTGGATCTTGAGTACGATTGTTCTGCTAGACGCCAAAAATGCTCGAAGTTGTCCATAACCGCAGATTTATCCGTAGATGTACGTAGCGAGGACGATGAATTCCTAATCCATGAATAAATTTGGGATCTCCAACCGTCAAATACTGTCCTTCCAGGTAATGGTGCATTGCAAACAAGTTGCCACCTCTTCGACTCGTTAAGGGGTATGCGCAATTCCAGCCTTCCGTTAGAGTGCCTGATGCTGGGTAGCTCCGCCATACGTATATAGAGATCATCCATGAAATCGTGATCGACAATAAGAAAAAAATTAATGATTCTGACATCAGTTTTGCGTTCTTCAAGTGCCCTTTTAAGAGTCTGCAGAAGCACGATTTTCTTAAACACTCCACCATACGGAAATAAGTTAGGTTGATGGACAGATACAAAAAATATAGTTCTTGGATCGTTTAGTAATCCTAATATTTTACTTATTCCCGGAGTCAACGTACCCGCCTCCCTATGAAACTTTTCAACCAACATCTGCATCTTGGCTCTATTACTTAGGACAAAATCGGTACCCATCGTACCGCTCTGAAATGCTGCCACTTTTTCGACAGCTTCAGAAAAGCCTTCAGGTATTGAGGCGATATAATCCGAAATAATTGATTCCTTAACATTTTCATACTTTGAAAATAGTGCTCTAACTTGGAACGTACGTCCTAACGCTGCAGCCGCAACAGGATCACCCACTAACATATTCTATCCCAGCATCTATATAAATTGCCTTCCGTTTGCGCTCACCGCTGCAGTTTTTCTATGTTAAACCATCTATTATGATGGTACAATCTTTTGACAGAACATCCTTTAATTAAAATGTCCTACAGAAGAACACTCGAACGTTGGTATTAATGTCTTTCACTAAGAAAATCAGAATCATATTTTTCTTCGACACCCACCGCAAGCGAACATGGTGTTAATGGAACTAATAAGAAGGATGGTTACCTACTACTAGCGAGATTAAATCCGAAATTCTTGTGAACTGTCCAATGTCCTCCAGCCGGTGTGCATCACTACCAAGATGGAATTTCACACCCTTATTCCTGAACAGGACAATCCATCTACTGGGCGGCCTATGATACTTCGCGTTAATCTCAACTATTTTCTTATTTTTAACAATGAGAGAGGCCAAATCATCGATCTCCCCTTCTTCAATTCTGAATGTCACTTCTGGAGCTATGTGCCCAATGACATCTACACTAGGATTCTCAATGGCCCTCGTAAGCGCATTTAGCCAGACACCCTTGTCATGATAGGCAGTGTGAAAACTTGCTATCAAAAAATAATCACAGTATTCTTCTGGACAGTTAATGGAACCGTCAACTAAGATCTTCGCCTCAAACCCTGAGATAACTCTTACGAGCGTATCCCTACCAATGGACTCAATTTCGCGTAAATATTCTCGAACCCAATCTGAAGCCCTTCCTATATGTTCAGTAAAGGCGAGCGTTTTCAGTTTCAACTCTTCAGCACGTCTCACAGCATTTTGAATCGTGAGATCGGGTGCCGAATGATCATTATAATTGCTGTGTACGTGATAATCTTCTTGAAGGTTCATAAAAACTGTAATGGATATTTATTATAAAAAATTTTAACTTGATAATACTGACACACTTTAGCTTCATAAATACTTATAAGTTATGTACTTCATATGTCTGTAATAATTGGTTATGCCATTTGCCTAGGTTTTTGACATCGTCTGTTCTAGTCCCGGGTGCAGCCGGACCTGCCGGAATTAATACCATTAAATCTCTAAAAATCGCCGGCTTTGCTGGGAAAATCATCGCTACGGATTCAAGCTCCCTATCTGCAGGTTTTTTTATGGCCGATGTAAACGAGGTAATTCCCGAGGCCGAGGACCGCTCATTCGTAGAAAGATTATTTCACTTAGTAAAAAAGTATCGAGTTGAGGTTCTGATGCCGTCATCGGGTTTTGATATTTATCCCTATAGTGAAAACAGGAAAGAACTTATGAAAATAGGGGCTCAGCCAATTGTAAGCGACAGAGACAAGTTGGAGATTTGTCGCGATAAAATGTTAACGTATAAAACACTTTCTAACAAATTTACGCTCCCATTTACAACCTCTGACCCTGAAAAGATTAAAGCGTTACCCGTGCTCGCTAAACCCAGATTCGGTAAAGGAAGCCGCGGAATAGTCAAAATCGACGACGAAGACGATCTCAGCTACATCACAGCGAAGAAAGAGGATCTTGTATTTCAAGAATATCTACCCGGGACAGAATACACTGTAGATGTTCTATCCGACCTAGATGGAAAACCGTTGATCGCAGTACCCAGAATTAGAATGCAAACAAAGGCAGGTATTTCTACTAAAGGTAAGGTACTAAAAGATCACCCGTTGGAAAAAGAATGCATGGAGATTGCAGAGCATATAGGAATTAGAGGACCGTGTTGTATACAGATGAAGGAATCTTTGGAAGGAAAACTAAAGCTTATAGAAGTGAACCCAAGGATGGGAGGAGGGACTATATTCACCGCGTTAGCGGGCGCGAACTTTCCTGCTATGTTGCTAGATATGATTGAAGGAAAGCGGGTCGCCATACCGACCATTTCGGAGATTACGATAATTAGGTATTTCGAAGAAATTGTGGTGAGAAGTGAGGAGGAAAGAATACGTGTTGGAGCCAACTTGCTATCGAAGACACATTTTCCTGTATAGATTTATCACAAGATACCTGTTGTATGTGCATGAGATTTATCAAATGGCATGGCCAATAACCCGTGATTTTCATTACGATGAAAGAAAAACCAACCGTCATACCGATTCCCACTAAGATTGCATCCCACCTTCTAGCTTTTTTGTCACTTTTTTCGATTTTCATATAATAATCTTGAAAGGCCTCGTGGTCACAGTCTACGATACTATGTCGATATGTGCTATAATGCTCCTAACGGGTACTAGCTCGTCAAACCTTACCTGCTGATCATGAAGCACTTGGAGTCCAAACATTATCTATTTTCACAATTATATATCTATTTTTAGTAATGAACTAAGCCACTATTATCTGTTATTAGACAAAGAAGAATAGCATAACTAGATTTCACGAACTCTAGGTAAGCGTTTTATTCAACACTTAAGACGCCCATTTAAACCAATGATATAATTTATACATATTACTGGTGACCTAAAAGGACAAACTACTATTGGGTGGCTTTCCGTAATTGAGCATTTGATTGTCAGTATTGTCATGACGTATTCGCATAGAATTAGACAATGCATCTTAGAGTGATGGCGAGGAACCGGTATGTTTCTGGATTGTAGTACGATTTATCATGCCTGTATAACAGGGTACAACTTACCATTTACACGAATGAAAGAGAACGTGTATTGATTGTATGGTTACCTAACGTACCCGGTCGTCCGCAATCACATCTAAACCACTGGGTGAGGGCAAGGTTGGGTGGTCGCGCCCTCATTGATCATATTTTTATATTTCCTTACTCTTCAAGAACTATATTGGGTAGGGTAGATAAAGGTGTTAATTGCAGTGTTCAAGGTTGTGATCAACCCGCCCAGCGTTCAATGAGCGGGAGCAAGGCAGGTATGGCGTCCGATTTGGCGGTCAATTCTGCAAAACGAGTGTATCTTTGTAAACCACATTATAAGGAATGGAAAAAGGCTACAAAAGAAGATAGAGAAAACGAAAGGGCGCGATGGCAATGAGGTTGTGTATTTCCAGACCCTGATTTCCGGGCGTTGAAAAAGGTTTATTTCCTGTCCTAATATACCTGTGTTCGGCTAACAGATGCGGCTGCTTCAACTTCATTCAGACTTCATAGAATACGAGCCTATCTCTAAGGAGATTGACCAAGCCGAGGAAGATGCCCCGAGTGGTAAGGTTCGATTAGAAGAGCTGGTCGTTAGTCTTGTTTCTGTTGAGAAGGGCGATGACGAAGCCATCGCAAGAAACGCCGTTAATGAAATCGAGAGCTATCTAGCCAAGGTGAAAAGTCGAAGATTACTTATTTATCCGTACGCACACCTAGCATCTGAACTGGCCTCTCCCGAAATTGCAATTGCTGTCATTAGATCTATCGAAAAAATTGCAAGGGACCGTTTTGTCGAGGTTAGCAGAGCACCTTTCGGGTGGACCAAGACTTTTGAGATCAAAGTTAAGGGTCATCCGCTATCAGAAAGCTATAAGGTCGTATCGAAAGCTGCTGATATGTTATCCGGTAGTGAAAATAGGGTTAATCTATCTAAGGGTAGTTCAGAAGAAAAAGTTTCATCCGCACTGACTGCGGAAGAAAAAATGTTGTCTAACTTTTACGTCATGAAGCCAGATGGAACGCTGACGGCCGTCAACCAATACAAATTCCGATTAGGAGAAGAAAACCTGAGTATTCTTGCAAATTATGAGTTAGCCAAGAAGAGATCAACCGATGACCACCCCCCTCACGTAAAACTTATGAAGAAAATGGGAATAGCAGATTATGAGCCCGCCTCAGATGCGGGGAATTTGCGCTATTACCCAAAGGGTAGATTAATGAAATCACTAATTGAACAATTCGTTACTAGTAGGGTTATGGAATATGGGGGCATTGAAGTCGAAACGCCAATAATGTATGATTCTAAACACCCGTCCCTTGAAAGTTACTTTCATCGTTTCCCTGCCCGCCAATATAACGTCACGACTGATAACAATAAGCAACTTTTTCTAAGATTCGCAGCTTGCTTTGGGCAATTTTTGATGGCTAAAGACCTACAGCTGACGTATAAACACTTACCATTAAGGCTTTACGAGCTTACACGTTACAGCTTTAGAAGGGAAAAAAGTGGAGAGTTAGCCGGCTTACGCCGACTTAGAGCTTTCAGTATGCCCGATTGTCACGCTTTATGTTCGGACATGGAGCAGGCTAAAGAAGAACTACTCTTACGATTAGAATTATCTACCAATGTTATCAGTGCGATCGGAATCCATCCAACAAGCGACGTTGAAATGACCATCCGTTGTACCGAAGAATTTTATAACGAAAATCTCCCTTTTCTAACCAGACTAGCCAGCAAATTTGGGAGAACGGCACTGATTGAGATCTGGAAGGATCGCTATTTCTATTTTACTCTAAAATGGGAGTTTAATTATGTAGATAGTTCTGGGAAGGCCTCAGCACTTTCTACCGACCAGATAGATGTAGAAAACGGTAGCCGTTATCTCATTGAATTCGTTGACAAGGATGGCCGAAAAAGAAATCCAATAATCTTGCACAATTCTCCAACTGGTGCTGTTGAGAGGGTGATGTTCGCATTATTGGATATGTGTGCAAAAGCTATAAAATGCGGGGTAAAGCCATCCCTGCCACTTTGGCTCGCTCATACCCAAGTTCGTCTGATCCCCGTAGGAGAGAATCACATTGATCATTGTACAAAGATCTATCATCAGCTTTCGGCCCGTAATGTCAGAGCAGATATTGATGATCGTAATGAATCTGTTGCAAACAAAATTAGGCAATCTGAAATTGAATGGATTAGCTATACAATAGTTATAGGAGATAATGAGATGAAATCCGGGATCTTCACACTTCGGGAACGAAATCAATCCAAACAGCGCCACTTGACATTGGAGCAGCTAGAAGATGAAATAAATTCCCTGACCACGGGGAAACCATATCTGCCATTAAATCTTCCTGCATTTCTCTCTAAGCGACCACAAATTCCAATTTAGTTTGGGGGCATGCTAATAACCTATAGAGTAAGAATCTCACTAAGACTATTCTGAGGCGAACTTGTAGAGGAGTATAGAACCGTAGTGGTTCATTTAGTGGATGTCCGCGTTTGATGGTTTAAGGCTTGACGGAATCTCTTGATCCAATCAGGCGTGAAAGTACTCGGAACAAAGTCTGTGTCGCCAGTGTTCCTTCGCGATAATCGCCATTTCGCAGTCCTACTTCCACAATATCGACCCCAATAAGTTTTGCAGTTGTGCTTATGCTTTTAACAATCTCACTCACTTGAAAGGGATTCAGTCCGAATGGCTCTGGCGTTCCTGTGCATGGCACATAAGGTAGATCATAGACGTCAATATCGAAAGATATGTAAATCTCTACGTTTCGTGTTACCTTTCTGATATACTTCAACAAATTATCAATGCTATCATGGATTTCCCAAGCATCAAATGTCTTCACACTATTAGCGATAGCTGTGTCATTTTCTTCTTCATCTGTCTGACGTATCCCGATTTGAATTATATTGTTTCCAGTTACTAGACCTTCATTGACGATATGGTAAAACGGAGTAGTATGACACATCTGAATCCCATCGTATTTTGGTTTCATATCCCTGTGCGCATCAAAATGAAGCACTAGGGGTTTTTCGCTGGACAGTGCTTTCAGGGCAAAGTATGTAAGCGTATGCTCACCACCCATCATGATCGGCACCTTATTGGCGTCATGAATCAAGGTTGTTATTTTATGAATAATTCCACCCACGTATGATATTTTAGATGTAAGTAGGTTATTTCTTTCGGTTTTATTTTTGGCAAAAGATGGCGGTAACTTAAGATCTCCTATATCGTATATTCTAGCGCACTCATAGATATTGACCATCTCATCTAATAGAAACGTTTCAGTTTGTCGTGCCGAGGTTAACCTAATTGCTTCCGGACCTCTCATGGTCCCTCTTCCAAAACTAGTTGTTATATCGATTGGTGCACCATAGATCACAACGTCGCAATCCTCAAAAGAGACTTTCGCAGGAATATCTCCAAAGCTGTATTTTGCAGCTGTACTTTCCGGTCGAATGAAAAAAGGCAAGAGAGCTTCAATAGAGTTTGCCAATATGATTTATGATGAACGCATCTGAGGTTGATTAAATTTGTGATTTATGCCATAGGATGACATATGGTGAAGGAATGATCCGACCTTGATTAATATCACGATCGTTGGATGATGATATTGACAGTCATAAATTCAAATAGATGTAGCAAATTTTGCTGTCTGAGTTCTACAGATGTGAGATAAAAATGGCTGATCTGAACCGTCTAATCTGTGACTTTTGGTCTGCCCGGTTGAGATTATTCAAATGGTTTGATTGCATCTCCATCCTCTATTAACATTTCTTGAAACGATAGCGATGATTTCTTGCAGCCATAACAAGGAAAATTAATTTCTCCAAAAAAGCTCGTCCAAACTAGACTGCCGAGGTTTACCTAAAAGCGATCTAAAATTAAAGTTTATGGACGTAAGAATCTGATCAAACGTAGCTTCCATGGCGTCTATATATTTTTCGGTATCTATCTCTTCTGCTTTGGCGAGTTTCACTGGCTTAACACCTTCTCCTGTCTTCGTTTTCACATACGATACGATATCTCCAGCCTTTACTTCGGTACCTGTATCTACTAACAGCTTTGCAGCCTTGATATGTTGCGGCAAGCCTTTATGAGTTCCCATCTCCCTATCATTGCCATCCAATGAAATCGTTCTACCTGTTGCAACTGCTTTACCATATTTATTAGGAGATTTATTTATCATTACGTTAAAGCTAAGATCGTTTAGTC
>AF_2010_repII_A100DRAFT_1000165_pt1 | contig 11268 bp, 9 predicted proteins | sample AmaForreplIIA100_FD_9198 | JGI IMG/M metagenome (IMG submission 9198) | reverse complement strand
CTGGAGGTCGAATCATACTGAACATTATTCTAGGTTGTATTGAATAGGATATTCTTGGCAAATACTTATACGTAGAATCCGAAACTTATAATCGAGTATTCAGGGGATCAATAAATGTCGAGAATTGATAACAAGCATCTATCTAGCAGTAGCTCGGTGATTCTCACACATCACTTGGAGTAGCTAAAGTCATGGCTGTACAGAATAGACAACCAGTAACGGCAGAAAAATTCAGAGAAATGGATAAGAAGCGCTGGCTTGTCAGATATTTGATTCTAGCAAGTATCGCCATTATCTTAGGAGTCAAAATTTTTCTAATAATGTATGTAGTTGATTTTACTGTCGGCTTCTACAGCTTTCTCACATCATTCATATTGTTTAACATTTTTTTCCTATCTTGGGTGAAATTCCGAGATCCGTTCATTCCGGTGAAAGATTTAGTCATACCGGAAGACAGAAAGCCATTAGTTTCAATCATCGTTCCCGTCAAAAATGAAGAAGGTAATATCAGGAACTGTGTAGAATCCTGTATCAATTCTTCCTACACAAACAAGGAGACAATTATTGTTAACGACGGGAGCACAGATGGAACTCCTGCGATACTGGATGAAATTAGAAGAGAAATAGGACCTGAAGCAAAACTTCATATAATTCACCTCTCAAAGAGCATTGGTAAAAAAGCAGCAATTGAAGCAGCATCTCAAATAGCTAAGGGTGAGATTTACGTTATGATGGACAGTGACTGCGACCTCAACTGGGATGCAGTAGACAACGCAATAAAGATTTTTTATTCAGATCGCAGGATTGGCGCTGTCACAGGACATGCTAGGGTTAGGAATGCGTACAAAGGAAATACATTGTTAAAGATCGAAGATGTGTGGTTTGATGGACAATTTAGGTTGCTAAAGGGAATGGAGACAGTATATTCCTCTTTGACATGCTGTTCGGGAGCATTATCAATTTACAGACGTGAAGCTGTACACAATTTCTTGTATACTTGGGCCCATGATCGCTTTTTGGGTATAGAGAATTTCAAATTTGCAACAGATAGAAGGCTTACTGCTTATGTCCTTGGAGTAAAACCTGAAAATGTACTACAGTCTCATAACAAGGATATTGAGGAACATGCCACAAAAGACACAAGTCTTAGCAAAGAATACGAAAAGATCCCTATTCTTCAAACCGGTAAAGACGATCTAAACACTATGAGGTCTTCTTCCGACCCAGATCAAGACGATAAGAAAAAGGATCGTCGAAGGTATGCTTGGAAGGTAGTATATAGCCCAAGTGTCAAGGTCACTGCTGGCGTCCCTACTAACTTCGTCGACCTGATACGCCAACAAATACGTTGGAGGAAAAGCTTTATCAGAAGTCTACCAGCGACAGGCGGGATTTACTGGCGCAGGCCATTTTATGCAGCCTTTCTCTACTACCTCATCTTAGGGCTTAAACTTACCAGACCACTTATAGTTCTCAAAATAATGTTACTTATTTTTTCTGGAGACTTGGGCACTGTAGCCTTCTATATGGCAGGGCTAATGTACACCGGAATGCTTTATGGGATTGATTCAAGACTTCGTAATCCCGGCTATCCCTACTGGCTATACCGTCCGCTATTTACTTTCATCTCAACGTTTATTCTAAGTTGGCTGATATTTTACGCAGCGATTACGATTAAGAAAGAAGGGTGGAGGTAAGCCTCACAATTACTGGTTTTGTAAAAGCTTTATGATATCGCTGTTCAACCTTAGATAGTGTCTGATTTAAGCTTTGATCAGACACCTTTCAGTATTCGGAATTATTAGATGGGTGTCGATGCTTGCCATTGCAAAATAATTTCGTACTGGCAGGAACATGATTTATTCTGAAAGAAGTTGCTGAAAAATGATCGATATATTGAGAGATGAAATAAAGCAACTTTATTGCAAAATACACGGGGATGATGTCACTTAACTTCTGTTTATCACTTCATACTCTCCATTAGATTAGTTTGCAACAATGTCATCGCCTTAAGAATAGCATCCCTCCTCGAATCTTCAGCAATTACAGCTCTCACGTCTTCAATAATCATTTTCGATACATCCAATTTCCTTCGTAATCCTGGTACTAGATTATCGTAACCGCCTAGCAGATACACAGCATTATGAAATTCTTGCATAAGATCGAAAAGCCTCCCAACTTCATCCGTTTTTGAGGTTCGCATTCTGTCAAACACTAAGCGCTTTATCTCTCCGATCGCGTCTAGTATACCAGTGATATATGCCGGACCCGATACATTAAGGGTCTCTCTAGGTGGGAGAGATGAGCCCTTACATATTGAATTTAGCATTGATGCTTCAACAAACTCTTGCTCTGCGTCTGAAATGTATTTTTGGAGATCGGTTTGGGCGATTGGTCTATACTCATCCAATAAAGCGCGAGCTTCTTCTAGGTTCTTTTCGCCTTCTTCGATATCGTGACGATGCATAGACACTATTGACTTACCGCATAGGAGAACAATTTTGCGGGTCCCAATAATCAATTTTTCTCTCCTCCATTCTATTTTTATTAATTGTTCATGTATATTGTCTATTGAGTTCTGGATATTATCAATCATAGCTGAGTTTCGATGATAACTCAATAAAGGCTTTGTTATTGGTTCGTTTGCCTCAAGAAGCTTCACTTCAAGAGGTTATTTGATTTATTTAACTTGAGATTTCATAAAAGGCATTCGAAACGGAGGGAGCCTCAATTTTTTGTAATTGCCACTGTATATAGCAAATGTAACACCGTCGTACATGCACTTAATGATTGGATATTCAGTTCTTTTACTTAATGCGTCTGCCAGCACGTAATGTTCAACGAGCTGTCGACCTTCGTAGATAATTTGAGATCTTCGCTGCAATCTTCTCTTTCGCATAAATTTGAAGGCCAAAACTATGTGTGTTTTCTCATAATAACTGAACATGCGATTAATCAAAACGCACCGTTCGATCTGATCAGCTGGGACGTATAAAATATCACTTGTACCTGATTTTGCCTCTATTGTCAACAACGTACCTGTTTTATTGTTGACCGCAACAATGTCTGGCAGACCAGTACTTGATCCTCCCAAGCGCCTGGCACTCCACTCACCGTTATTGAGTCTTTGAACTAATTTGTGTTCAAAACTGTAGCCTCTGCTCCGTCTAATGTTTCCCAAATACAACTCATTTAAAGTACTGGCAAACAGACGTCAGCTTTGCTTCCCAGAAAATGATTGAATCACCTGAAGTCTTATCCAATATTGTACTCTTAATAAAGTATCCATAAATCTAAATTCGACCCAATTCTGAAGATCTAACGTTGCCTTTAGGTTTACTAATCAACCAAACATGTATTCCAGCCATAATGAACGTGAGGTTAAAGTGATCAGAAAAACTGTAACTTATCAAGTATCCGTCTTATCCCTTAGCCTTTGAGAGAGCTTCTGAGCCGCTACTGCAGAAACAATTGCTGCCAAATATAACCCGGCTCCGATAAGCAAGTTTCCACTAAACCCTATGATCATAGAAAGTGTAGCCGTAAACACAGTTCCTACCACAGAAGCGATAATATTGACCCCCCAAAGTAGAGTTATGTCTTCCCTTCTGGTAGTAGTGAATTCCAGTGCTCCACTGCGAGTTCTATTCCATGACTGGTTCCCATAAGATGCCATACGAATGATAGATGGAAACTGAAATCCCATAAGAAATCCTGCAGGGAACAGCAGGAAAAACGCGAGAGCAATCCTTTGCGTTAATGGCATAACAAATGCATTGTCAATTATTCCCTGCAAATTGAAATAATAAAGTAACACTAATCCAATCAAAGGAGGGATAGAAATGAGTATTGCTTTGTATGGATCTCTGCCAAAAAGCTTTCCGCTTAGATAAGCACCTATCCCGGTTGAAAGCAAAATCGAAAAAAGAATAACGCTTAGCGCCATTATAGGAGTTCCGAGCATAAGTAAAAATTTTTGGATGAAGGTTATTTCCAAAAAAATAAAACCAAGCCCAATAAATATCGAGAAAAAAATGTGAAAACGAGATGATGTAGTTAATTTAATCTTATTAGTCTTTGAATAGTAGACCAAAATAAACCCGATTGCTGCTGAAACGCCTAGGACAGTTTCCATTAACACAATCATTTGACTTGGTACTAACTGGTTGGCAAAAAAGAACGGAGAGTCATCAGTTGGAGGTCTCATGAACCCAAGGGAATCATAATTCAAATTCACACCATGTGTATTTTGAAGATCGTCACTGTTATTCTGAAAGTCCATCAACAATCTGTTATAGGGGGGTTGTACAAAGCCATAAGGCATTGCAATGATTTTAGCATTGCTTGCACTGACCCGTTCATTTATTATTTCAAGTTCGGTCGAAGAGAAAGGGCTATTTTTTATCATCAAAAGGACTGGATAAAACGTTCGCTGCGGGTTGGGACCAAATGTCAAACCTGGGCTATCTTCTACGGCAACAATCTGTTTACTCACATCCTGCTGATTAGTCTTTTTATCGTACTCTCGTAATGCTTCTACCACGAGTGGAATTAGTCTAGGCAATTCAGTACTCCACCGCACCATGACCAGCTTACCATCTGCTCCATTTAGATGGCTCAAATACTGCTTGAATGCCTCAACGGTATAAAGATAATTTTCAGACAGCGCATAGCCTCCGGCTAGCTGTGCAGCCCATGAATCTACGAGTTTAATAACAATCGTATCATATTTTTTCGAGGTGGAGCTAATAAAGCTCCTCCCGTCATCAACGTACAATTTTACATCCTTTCGGTCATACAAATTCCCCGCAGGGCTTCCTCCAAATTGTCTTACTGCCGATACTATTAGCGGATTCAATTCCACAGCGGTTACGTTCTTTGAACCTGCGGACAAGGCTACAAGAATGTCCTCTCCTCCACCGCTTCCGATAACTAATGTCTGGCTTCCCTTCATTCTAGATATCTCGTACGGTAGGAAATCCATATAGTGTTTCAACCAAATTCTGTCTGATTCAGATCCATTCCATTTCAATATAGGAGTAAGTGCATCAGCATCAATCAGGATTGATGCCAGATCTTTGAAACCCGACTTACCGGAATCGCCTAAGTGTTTCACCACATCAATTCTCGAAAATGAGTTCCATTCAGTAGCCGCATCGTGGTACCGCGATGAGTTTGCTAGGATATAGCGCAGACCTTTACTGAATCCAGGTTGAATAGCTAAGATATTAGAGTGGAGATTTGCAGCCAACAATACCCCAGATGCAACGAGTACTACTACGCCGTAGATGGCAGGTTTACAATTTGAGCTGAATTGAATTGATACTTTGACGTGAGCTTTGTTAAACAAGAATGAAGTAAATGCAAAAAGAGCAGGTAACGTCCCAAGCATCCCAATCAAAATTATTACTGATTCTGCCCCAAGCCCCCTTATTATTGGGTCTAGGATTAAAGTCGCAGCTGCTCCTCCTGCAAGATCAATAAAGTATAGTTTGGATATCTGGTTTGGCATCGCAAGATAGATTAGGGCCATTGAGACGCCTGCGAAGAAAAATGGAATTGATGAGATTAAAAAGAAAAGATAAATGAGCGAGATGCTTGGAGGTATGAGATGTCCTACCACAAACAAGAATAAAGGCAATGAGATGGCTAAAGCTATCGTGGATTGTAATATTTTGATTGGCAATTGTTCTTCCTTCATTTTATGTTTGGTGACATGAATCAACAGGGCGCCAACACCCAATCCAAAAAATGCTACTGAAATAGCCATAAATGCATAGTTGTACCAAAGTATTATTGAATACATTCTGGTTAGGGTAAGTTCAAATAAAAGGATGCTAAGAGATAAAATGAAGAGAGTAACAAGAAGAAAGGCTAGGAAAAGGTTCATTTTCATTTCAAATCTTGCAGGGTATGCTTCATATAGGTTTTCGCAATTGAATTCTTAGTTTAGTATTTGAAGGATAGGAGAGTAAACATTCAGAACTCCGATCTTAATCGGATCCGGATTTGTTCAAATTTGTGGCCACGAGTACCCCAGCAGAATCATTGCCAAAAAGTGAAAGGGATTAAGGACCATTAAACGGACAAGTAAGTTCGTGGCGAATTAATAAGTCTCGATCCTCAATTTAGAGGCTACATTTTGATATATTTCAACTTATTCAAGTGATTGTTGTCACTTACAATGCCTTGACGAGTCTTGTCATTTTGTCTAAGTTGACTTCGAACCCAAACCGGCTTTCTTCTTTCTTCATATTCCGGTACATACTCAGCAATAGTCGCATATGTTTCATCATGTTTAATTTATTATTCATCTTTAACCTTACAATACGGTATACGTCATCGTAGTATGCGAACCTCTTCAGAACCTTTTTAGTGTACTTTTCAAAATCAAACCTGCCGGAATCACTTGCGTCTAAGACTTCGAGGAAAATATCGCAACAAATTAGCGAGGGTATAATTCCCTCCCCCAACATTGGGAATACACATCCGATTGATTCACCTACTCCTATTACATTCCCATAATGGAATGGTTGCATTCTTTTCGGTGGGGAAAGCCGGATAGGCCTGCCAATTTTCTTAACAATTCTAGCCTCGGGGTGCTCTCTAAGAAATTTGTCGATTCCTTCATATTTTTTGTCTATGTCTCCGGCACCCATGTAGCCACGTTTGTTGTCCAATGGAAAATACCAAAAATATCCTCTTGCTCCTTTATAGCCTACAACATAAAATTCATTGATACCCTCAACATTTTCTAGTAGGTATTCGTAAGCCGGTATTAAGAAATCTTCGGGGGCTCTTGGAAGCAAAGTACGATGCATCCCTGTGCAGTCAATGACATAATCATATTGATTAAAAATGAAATTTCGTGCAGTGCATTTTCGATCATAAGTCACCTTCATATTTCCTAATAAGTCGTGTTCCCATTGCTGTTTATCATATGTCACTAACCCTTTCAAATCTAAGTATTCTCTGACATCATTGGGTAGATCCATTTTCAGTCTCATCCCGATATGTAAAATGTAGCTTTCAAAATCAAGCCCAGCCTGAGTTGAAAACCTGCTAAGCATATTTTTGGATCCAGCCCATGCACAAACAGCCCAGTGAATCTCTTTTTTTGAGGATTCAAATATTTCTATATTATGGCCACGCTTATGAAGCATGTGTCCTAAATAGCTTCCAGAAACTCCTGCCCCGACAATGGCCATATTCATAGACGCATCTTCACTCCATTGTTGATTTATAACTCTTGTCGTCATTTAGAAAACTGGCAACCAGTTATCATTCTTTGAAATGTTTCTTATCATCACCTTTTGCTGATAGCTGTCAATCGTAAATTATGTCATCGTGCAAATAGAAGTTAGAGTGTTTGCTTCCACAAAACATAGTCTGACATTTTACTTATTTTAGTTACAGATAAAATGACCAATATCAATAAAGTAAAGAACAGCTCTTCTCTTTGTTAATCATTGTCGACAGGAGTGTTAATCTACGATCAAGGAATTGGATATCTTAAACATTAGCGATATGAGCAGATCTCATATCCAAGGTCTCCTAAGCTGTAGTATCTTACGGAAGAAAGGTGAAGATCTGAACATTAGTAGAAGGGCTACTTATACTAATACATAATTACGATCAATAACGTATATACATACTTATATTCAATAGACACGAATCCAGAATTTAGTACAAAGAGTAGGTTTGCATAAATAGTTTATCCCCGAGCCGTCTCTGAATGAAACGAACTATAATGTCATACATGGTAGCGACAATCTTGTCTCTAACGGCAGTGATTGGCATGGCAATGCAACCAACAGCTCAAATGGCACAAGCACAAGCACAAACACAAACACAAACTCCATCGACGTCTTCGTCAGCGTCAACTACTACAATTACACCAATTACAAACCCAGCTTGCGGAGAAGTAGTGCAAGGGAACGTCAACTTGACATCGAATCTTAATTGCACTGGAGACGGCTTAATCGTAGGAGCCGACAATACAGTCATAAACTTAAACGGCTATACCATATCTGGTCCTGGGCAACAGAGCTCAAAAGTAGGAATAGTAATACCCAATAATGACAATATTATGGTGAATGGTCCAGGGTTGATCAAGGGGTTCCAAGCTGGTATCTTGGCCACAGGCTCTAACAACGTACAAGTAAAGCTAGCAATCCTACAAAACAATGAAATCGCGATGTTCACAACTGGATCAACTGGCACGCAGCTTTCAGAAAACACTATAACAAACAACAATTTGGGAGTAGCTTCTCACTCTAGCAAAGGTGGAACCATCATGTCTAATATGATCACAGGTAACCAACTAGCAGGTGTAACACTAGTAAACACAAAGAAATCTATAATTGCCGCAAATAACATTGAAGGTGGTCAGAATGGTCTCTTCCTCGACGCGCAAAGTGATGACAATACAATAAACATGAACAATGTGTTGCATAATGTAATTGACCTCAACAATGCCAACGGATTAGCACCAAACATCAACGTAAACTCGTTTGCAGAAAATAACTGCATGGTTAGCAACCCAAGCGGACTTTGTATAGGCAGATAAGAAACGCAAGTTTGATTACAAAGTGTAAATTGGGCAACAACCCTCAATTTATTTTTTAGTCAATTTTCCATCTTAGTTAATGCTTGCTCTCAGAGCCCACTTTTAGAGCCCATGAGGCAAATGTCTTGTTATCTTTCTAACTGTACTTTCAGCTAGAATAGTAGGTCGAAAGTGATAAATTGGAGACAAATTCTCCTTTAATAATGAACAAAAAACGACAGACGAGCTATTTGGTATTTTTGTTGTCGGTAATTGCCATAACTGGGGGGTTGTCGTTTGGTCATGTCCAAGCCTTATCACAAGCGGCTGCACTAGGTCAAAAAGCTGGTGCTAGTACGGTGTCCAATCAAAATGAGAGCAACGCGCTTTCGACATTCCTTCCACCTGCATTGACTAAATCAATAATTGGCGAAGTGCGAAATACAAATGCGACAGCATTTGCTCTTCACAACGCGATCAATGCTACTACCTCAGCATTGCATAAGACTGCAGGTGCTAACGCAACCAGCTCAGCTGCTGGCATGAATAAGACTGCAGGTGCTAACGCAACCAGCTCAGCTGCTGGCATGAATAAGACTGCAGGTGCTAACGCAATCAGCTCAGCTGGAGCAGGTATCAACAGTACATTAAATCTTGTAAGGAATACGAACGCAACAAAATTCGCAGCTAGCAATATGATAAATGCGACGAAAAATACCACAGGTTTGACGCGGTAATATATCAGCTAGTCGTTGTCTCCTAAGAGATCTAATTGGTCAAATCAATAAACCGGATAACTCGATATTTCTTTGTAGCTCAGTTTTTCTCTTGAACTACCGGGGGCTTATTTGAGTCTAATTCTACATTAGGCTCGGTATATCTGTCGGCTATTCGATATCGCACATATTTATCGTCAGGAGAATATCTGGCAGGGTGTGCATCTACGGTCGGTGCGCCACACTTCTTGCAGACCGATTTCAGTGTATATAGTAAACATTTTGGACATCTTCGAATCATGTGCCTCATGTTGACCAACCCTATCTTTGAAGATGTGTCTTTTTTGATTCTTCTCGGATAAAATTAAAAGTGCCATGATGTTTCTCTAAATTCAAGTGAACTTTTTCTACCAAGTTGTTCATAGCTCTTTCTGCAATTTTGAAATTTTCTGCTTCGACCACGATTCGATATCTGGGAGCACCGATGTACGCTACACTCACAGTACTCGAAGTGCTCTTGCTGGATTCAGCTGCAAGCAGCGTTGATTTGATAATATCAATTCCATTAGGTCTCTTGACAGAGATCTCCGCTATTCCCCGAATTTCTACATGGGGGATCTGGACTTTATTGCTTTCCTCCTCGATTGCTTTGAGAACTTCTGGCTGCAACTCAATACCTGAAAGTACGCTGATCCCTTTTTTTGCAACATCTTCGAAAAGGTCATAGATATAATCATATTTCTGAAGAATTTTCTCTTCAATTTCCTTGACTTGAATGTCATTAATTTTGGTTTTTTCCTTAATAATATTCATAGAAGCTGATGCCTTTTCGCTCTTCTTTACTTCGATAAGCTTGGCCTTTCTTTCTTCTCCAGAAACCTGTTTCAGAGATAAGTCAACTTCTGCACGTGCCTTGTTAACTCTAATGACTTTGAATACAGACTTTTGTCTAGGCTTTACATATCGTTCTATATTGCGTATCCATCCAGTGGCGATCTCAGAAACATGAAGAAAACCAGTCATGTCCTTGTACTCATCTAATACTACATATGCACCATGACCCGTCAGCTGCCTGATAGTAGCGATAACAACATCACCTTCTTCTGGAAGCTGTCGCATCTCGGTGGTTACCATTCAAAAACTATCGGTCCAATTGGCATACTTTAAGGTTACCATAAGGATTAATTTCATGTCTGGTGTCTGGACCTGAGGGATGATGTTGGGGAGATACTTAATAATCAATTCCCTCAATAGCTTTGATTCCCAATTTATAAGGGTGCTTAATTTCCTTCATTTCGGTGACTAGATCAGCTAACTCGATAACTTGAGATGGCGCATAGTTCCCTGTCAGAAGTAGTGTGGTTTTGAAAGGCTTGGATCTAATGATTTGCAAAATCATTTCTACTGGGATCAGATCAAGGTTTACGGCGTAATTGATCTCATCAAGGATCATCAGATCATAGGCATTAGTTGCAAGCTTCTCAATTGCAATGCTAGCTGCCTTCGATGCAGCCTCTTGATGTTGTTCTAAAGTGTGGTCATCATCCAAAATCCCAACAAACCCCTTTCCTGCGGCAATCAATTCAAAATGAGGCTCTAATTTTTTAGAACTTGTTAATTCCCCATAGTACCATTCTCCCTTGATGAATTGAATCATTATGACCTTATGCCCGTGTCCCACAGAACGCAGGGCTACACCAAGAGCTGCGGTAGTTTTGCCTTTACCCTTACCAGTGTAAACAATCACTAATCCTTTTTTCAAAAATAGCGCCTGAGGAATATCAATAAAACTTGCTATTATAAAAGAAGCAATCGATTTTCTAATCGATTCATGCTCAATGTATCTGTGATAGTTTAACTGACAGCCCATAGAACGTCATGTGCCATAGATTTAATGTTACTTTGTCTTTTAAAACGCTTTTTTAGCGCACGGTCGAGCCGATTGGGGTGTCATCCGCGACTGTTAGAAAAATGGGCCGACCATCGGGTCCATCAGCTGCAAGT
>AF_2010_repII_A100DRAFT_1000164_pt1 | contig 11289 bp, 10 predicted proteins | sample AmaForreplIIA100_FD_9198 | JGI IMG/M metagenome (IMG submission 9198) | reverse complement strand
ATTTCAAGACCAGTAGGCTCGCAGGTTCTTATCAAGGTTGAATCTTCAGGTGTTTGCCATAGTGATATTCACTTATGGGAAGGTGGATATCAAGGGCCTGGAGGCCAACTTCTAAAGACTACCGACAGAGGTGTGAGATACCCTATAACCCCCGGACACGAAATAGCAGGCTTCGTTGATAGCCTGGGCGAACAAGCAGAAGGTTTTAGCAAGAATGACAAGGTTCTGGTGTATCCTTGGATCGGAGAGGGACTTTGTCCTGCATGTAGAAGCGGAGAGGAGAATCTCTGCGATAAACCAAGATCAATAGGCATTTACACCGATGGAGGATATGCCGAGTACGTGCTGGTGCCTAGTTATAGATACTTGGTCAAATTAGGAGATGAAACCGATACTGACACAAGTGCCCCTCTATCATGCTCCGCACTTACGGCATATGGTGCTATAAAGAATAGTAGCCTGAAACCAAATGATAATGTTGTGATTGTGGGAGCAGGAGGATTAGGACTGATGGCTATACAACTAGCAAAGGCAATTACTGGATCTAGGATAATTGCTATGGATTTGGATGATAACAAGTTAAAAGAAGCTAAGCAAAGTGGAGCGGCTAATACCATTAATTCGAAAAAGGAAGATCCTGTGAAGGCTGTCATGGAGCTGACTGATAACATGGGAGTGGATGCGGTAATTGACTTTGTCAACGCTTCCAAAACAGTAGAGACTGACATGCAGCTGCTTAGAAGAAGAGCGAAAGTGGTACTTGTCGGACTCTTCGGAGGTGAACTAAAACTAAGTTTAGTCACAATGCCAACGAGAGCATATAGGCTAATCGGCTCGTACACCGGTAGCATAACAGATATGATAGAACTTGTTTCACTAGCAAAGAGAGGAGTAATAAAACCAATCATATCAAATCGATTCAAACTCAATCAAGCAACGGAAGCATTGACGATGTTGAAAAATGGCAAAATTCTCGGGAGAGGAATAATTAATCCTTGAAAGGGACAGAATTAAAGACGATAAATCCTGCAACCGAAGAAGTCATTAATACGTACGAGATAATGAATAAGGACCAGATAAACGACAAAGTAAAGAAGGCACAAAATGCATTTGAAGAATGGAAAAAGAATTCAGATAAAAGAGTTCTTTTTCTTTATGATTTTGCTCAGGAACTGAGATCCAATAAAGAAGAACTTGCTAAAGTTGTTAGTAATGAAATGGGAAAGGCTATAAAAGAAGCCAGATCCGAGGTAGAGAAATGTGCATGGGCAATTGAATATTTTGCAGATAACGGAAAAATTTTCACGACAGATGAGGTCATTAATACTGATGCTAGAAAGAGCTTCGTGGCTTTTGAGCCATTAGGCGTAATAGGAAGCATAATGCCATGGAATTTTCCGTACTGGCAAGCACTAAGGTTTGCAGCTCCATCGCTGATGGTCGGAAATACGATAGTATTAAAACCGGCTAGTGCCACGATGCAGTGCGGCATCCAAATCGAAAAGACTTTTAACAAAGCGGGATTTCCAGATGGAGTTTTTCAGAGTCTGACTGGCGATTCGAGTATAGCTGAGATGCTTATTGATTCTGGTGTAAATGCCGTAACCTTTACAGGAAGCGTCTCTGCCGGTGCAAAGGTAGCACAAAGAGCTACTTCTCATGTAAAGAAATGTGTACTTGAGCTGGGAGGCAGTGACCCATTCATAGTTTGTGAAGATTCTGATATTGAAAAAGCATCTAATGGCGCAGTCAAAGGGCGTTTTATTAATTGCGGTCAAAGTTGTATAGCATCGAAACGATTCGTTGTTGCAAGTAAGATTGCTACGGAGTTTACTGAAAAGTTTGTACAAAAAACTGAACGACTTAGGGTTGGAGATCCACTATCCGATGAAACTGACCTAGGACCACTTGTAAATGCCAGCGGGTTAAACAACATGGATTCTCAGGTTAAAGACTCTGTCAAGGAAGGTGCAGAGATACTTACTGGGGGTGAGAGGATAGGAAGTAAAGGTTATTTTTACAAGCCAACCATACTGAAGAATATTTCTCGCAAAATGCGTGTTGCGCAGGAAGAAGTCTTCGGTCCCGTGGCGCCGATAATGGTAGCTGATGATGATATAGACGCCATGAAAATTGCAAATGACTCACAATACGGCCTTGGTACGAGTATATGGACTGAAGATCTTGAAAAGGCAGAGAAGTTATCAAGAATGGTGCACTCTGGAATAGTATCAGTGAATAATGTCGTAATTTCGGACCCTAGGGTTCCATTCGGTGGTGTCAAGAACAGTGGGTTTGGCAGAGAGTTATCAAGATATGGAATGCTCGAGTTTGTTAACATCAAGTCAGTTAGATTCTACGATCAGTTGGTTCACCATCACCATGTGGAATAGCAATGATTAAGCTACGTGAAGTTCTGGGTGTCCAATTCACAAATGAGCGATAATGAGAAGACTGCTGCTGCTCCCGTAGAGCAAAAACATGCAGAAGATGAGGCCATACCTACGAGACCTTTAAAGATGCAATTAGAATTACTAGAAAAAATACCTCATCCTGGAACTGATATCATGTCTTTTAAATTTAGTAGAGGTAATTATGAAGGAGGAAAACAACAGCAACAGAAACAGCAAGACCACTACTTTAACTACAGAGCAGGACAATATGCAGTTGTTGATCTTGGGACTAAAGAGGATCCAGAGGGACCAGTACGATCTTTCACGCTGGCTTCATCTCCAACGGAGGAAAATTTCATTCTGATTAGCACAAGAATAAGAGATACTCCGTTTAAAAAGAAACTTGCAAGCTTGGATAATGGGTCTTCCGTGAAGATAACAGCTCCACTAGGCAAATTTGTTTTACACGAAGATTATTCGAAATCCGCGATATTTCTGTCAGGCGGTATAGGTGTCACCCCATTTAGAAGTATGATAAAATATGCTACAGATAAAAAACTATCAATAAAGATAATCATGTTCGACGCTAATCGAGATCATGGTAACATATTATACAAAAATGAATTTGATCAGTATGCAAACTTAAACAAGAATATGAAGATTGTCTATACCCTAGATGTAAGTGATGACAATTGGAAGGGTGAACGGGGCCACATAAACCAAGCGATGTTAACCAAATATTTGACTACGACCGAAATAGATAATTCAATGTTTTATGTCTGCGGCCCCCCTGGGATGCTAAACGCAATACAAAAGCTGTTAAAAGAAGAATTACATCTCCCTAAGGAAAGGATAACGGTGGAAGAATTTACTGGCTACTAGGATCACGCCTGTACAACTAAAAGTCAGAGATGCTGGAAAAGTACAGTTTGAGACAGTTCTTGTGATGCAAGGTGGAGGATCCCTAGGTGCATATGAATGTGGCGTCTACAAAACTTTAGCTCGAAAAGGCATAAAATTTGATATCATTGCAGGCACTTCTATTGGAGCTATCAACGCAGCTATAATCGTAGGTTCAAAAAATGATGAACCAGCAAGAGATCTAGAGGATTTTTGGCTCGACGTTGCCGAAAGAATAACACCTCAAGTGTTCCCTGATAATATAAGATGCTTTGTATCGTCAACCTATGCAGCTATGTATGGCAATCTGAAGGCATTTGTACCAGTATGGTTTATGATGCCTTACCTAAATGTAAGCGTAAATGAAAATCTTCTTTATCATCACAAATGGCCTTACATATATTCCACTACACCACTAAAGTCTACGTTACTCAGGTATGTTGATCTTTCAAAACTCACCCCTTCAGCAGTTAATAATAATAATCATCATCCAAGGCTGATAATAACTTCTACAGATATTCAAAAAGGAGAATCTGTTACCTTCGATAGCAAGTTTATGAGTATTGATGCAGATCATATTATTGCGTGCGCAGGTTTTCCGTTTTATGGAATTGCATGGACAGAAAAGGATGGGAGATATCTATGGGATGGTGCCTTGCAGAGCAATACTCCGTTAAGGGAAGTAATCGATGCATCGCCTAGATCACATAAGAATGTCTATATTGTTAATCTATTTCCACGTACCCAAGAAGAACTTCCAGAAAACCTCTTTGATTCATGGCACAGAGCCAGAGATATTATGCACACAGATAAGACAGAACACAATATAAAGATGTCAAAGGTAATTTCAAGATACTTAACACTATTGAGAGAGATGCATGATATGCTCTGCAATGTTAAACTTGACGATAAGATGAAAGAATTGTTCAAAGAGATAGAGAAAGAGTACCATAAATTGGCTGATGAGAGAGGTGCTATTATTGAACAAATAACACGAATAGAAAGAAATGAAGACATACATTTTCTCTTTGAAGATGCAGATTTTTCGATAAATACAATAAAGAAATTGATAAGTCAAGGGGAGAGAGATACAGAACATATTCTAGGAGCAAAGTAGGATCACATGGATTCATTTTTGATTTCTGCTGTGCTAATACCGTTAATTTCTTCTTCTATGGTACTGGGCGGCCTTCTCAGCATATCAATCCTACAGCTACCAACAATAAGAAAAAATATGCGTACTCAGGCTGAAGAACAGATATACGCAAGAATAATGGAAGCTAGAATTAGGCTTGAGAATACTGAAACGTTTACAAAAATGGCAAAAGAAAGCCCAATCTTTGCAGAGCGTTTCGCATTAGTTGATACCCCACAAGAGTACTATACTATAATGTCGTTTATAGATTTGATTGAATTCTTACATCGGCTAAACAAAGCTGGAATGATAAATGCTGATGTTTGGTCTCGTTGGAAAGTGCTTTCGGGAACGATTATGACTATCCCAAAATTCAAGAAGGTATGGAATAAGACCAAGGATATCCATAGCACTGAATTCAGAAATTTTATCGACGTGCTATAATATTATTTTAGGGTATTTGACATGTTTATTTCTATTTTTATTATCTATCGTAGTGTGTACTGTAAACCAGGAAGCAAATTTTATTTGTATTCCTAACTCTCTTTTATTATGACAGGCTTACGATTCATCCGAGCGTTTTGTATTTTTAAAGTTCATATATAATGCTATAGCGTCTGTTTCAACAATATGATATTGATCTTTCGGTGCTAATTTAGTCGGTGTTTCCTATGAAATTTGGCTGTAAATCTGAAATTCTCGTTTTTCCGGAATGGTAGAGGCGTTGTTTAACACATTTCTATAGTCGTTCACGAAGGATGTATTCGATTACATTCTTCTTTTCATTTATTTCGACCAGCGATCTATCAAGTGCTTCGAAGCATGTATTCAGGTTGGAAGTAGCCTCGACAGGTTTTTCATCATATGAAAGAACTTTCCGAAAGCAAGGAATAGCTTCAATATAATTTTTCAGTCTCAGTAGACAGAGGCCTTTATTGTTCCAAGCGGCTTTAAGGTATGGTATATCCTTACATACGCCAATCGCCATTTCAAAGTATCTTATAGCGTCTTCATATTGTTTTAGATCCATAAGTGTAACTGCCATTTTCATAATTGTATCTACCGGATAGAAAATGATGATCTTGATAGGTTACTTATCTCGACTCTTCCTTCAATTTCTGTAATGCGTACTCTACTGCGTGTGTTCTATGTGCGAATCTCTTTTTTGCTATTTGAGAATCGACCCACTTAAGCAAGTCTTCGTCTAGATTCATACTAGTGTTAATTTTTTTGGCCATGGTATTACAATGTACCATGATGTACCGCAACGTATATTAATACGATGATATTACATTACAATATGATATGGTACACTACAATACAAAATTCATCAAAACGTCAAATGCTGTCCTCTTCCTGCGGATTCCAGAAGTTCTGAGAAACTGAAATGATCCTTCAGATGTTATCAAACTTACTAACTGCAGTTCCATTACTTTCGCTTAGGTCTGGACCAGTAGCAAACGCCGAGATGTTTGACAAGATAGTCGGCTATGAAGGAATTAAGCGCACATTTCTAAGATCATTAAATTCCACGGAACCAGTACACATCCTTTTAGTTGGACCACCAGGGCAAGCGAAGACAACGTTCTTAAAATCTATGCTGCAAGCGTTCGGACATAACATAGCATTCTTTACGGTAGGAGGTAACGCTAGCAAGTCGGGTCTGCTAGATGTATTATTTGAATTGCGGCCGAATTATCTGCTAATTGATGAAATCGAATATCTGAAACCTGAATATCAAACGACGTTACTTTCGTTAATGGAAACCGGGATACTGACTCAGACTCTGCACAAGAAAGTCAGACAAACGCAGTTGAAAACATGGGTGTTTGCAACAAGTAACGGCACAAAAAGACTGTCAGAACCGCTTCTTAGCAGGTTCAGAGTTATGTATTTGAATGAATACACCTTTTCACAGTTCTACGAAATATCAGTCAGAAAGTTGCTAGCTGAAGGACTTCCTGATCATGCTGCAGATGAAATCGCAAAGTCGGTATGGGAGCAACTACCGAATCCAAATATAAGAAATTGTGTCCATATTGGCCACTTAGTAAAGAATGAATCAAACGTCCACAGGGCCATTGCAGACGAGATTCAGAACTTCAAGGAATACGGCTCGGATCATAAAAAGAGGCGAATAACCGAGTAATGAAATATCCAATAAGAATTGAAAATGACTTTCAGGAATATTCAAAAATAGAAAAAGTAACTCTAGTAGTCATTCTTGCATTAGTAGTACTAGTGGTCATTTCTTGGGCATCACAAGGTTTCGCATTCTGTGTTACAGGAAGCACGGAACACGACGACAATCTAAGTCAGATTTTTGGATATGGAACATCTGTGACTACTAATGTTAACCACTCAGAGGATGAGCATAGTAGGATATGATTCTCCAACAAATATCCAAACATCATATAGTTAGAGTATTACATCTGATTAGAAATTCGAGAGCAAGTTCAACATATGTTCTGTGCCTGTTCCTATTAAGTATACAGATATTGCGAAGGAGCAGTGGCCTATGAATTGCCAATAGAGGACTTTGTATTCTCAACGGGTGGTGGATTCCTATTCGGTGCAGTGGCTGGATATGCTATAAAGAAAGTAATGAAAATTGCCGCTGTAGTCGTCGGTTTGTTTGTCGCTGCACTTGCATACCTGTCATACAAGGGATTCATAGATGTAAAATGGATCGCGATGGAGAATGCCACAAGAAGTACTTTGACAAGTGTAGCTGGACAGGCTGTTCATGCACTTAACAATACGGCAACACAATTTGCAGCACATCCATCTGCAATAGCAGCATCAGGGCTCCCGGTCGCAGCTATGTTCGGATTTGTGCCCGGACTAATGGTGGGTTTCAAGAAAGGGTAATGGAGGTGAGAATATTTAGATGAATAAATTAGTACCGATGCTGGGCGCTTTAATTCCCGTATTCCTATCAATTACACCCCATGCTTTTGCAGATCCAAAACATTGTTACTCGTACGGTGAATGTTATAGCATAGGATATGGGTCATGGATACGCTGACGGACAGAGAGGTTACAGTCCCGTGGATGTGTGTCACGATCATAGCCAGGCCTACTGTGACGGTTATAATCAAGGATATAGAGATACGGCATCGAGTAACGGAAATAGCAGCGTGCAACAAGGTCAATATAGCCAAGTGAACATACACGGGAATAACAATGATGTTACAGTGAATCAACAAACCAACAATCAAGTTGGTAGTAGTGGCGGCAGTAGTACTGACGGGGGAGGTTCAAGAGGTCACCACCTGCCAATTTATAATTGGCCAACTTAAACAATTTGTTCAGATTAGTCGTTATTTGGGAATAAAACTAGCCAAAAGGCGTAATTAATCTTAAATTTATTGGGAAAGACTAATTGTTTTCTGGAATTTATCCAGTGGCGCATGTATAGCCAACCAAATGACTACCGATGTACTTTCCTTACTGCTAACTGTCCTTCGACAGTATCATGGGGGTGGTGGCGGTCCTCAATTTGTGTGGTAACAGGGATCTGGTAAAGGGCATTCTGTTTTCTGTTATGCAGTATGAATGGTCATCGTTTGCTGATGTGATTGGCCTCCTGGGGGAATCTGTCCCCAGTTATTTTTCATGAAAAGTTTTAAAAACTAATGATCGTTATGAGTCTGAATACCTTACCTCTCGAAATATCATCATTTAGCCATCTAGATTCGCCAGGCTAGACTCAAAATAGTATGGGGAGAAGATCAAAGTTACATAAACTCCTAGTTTAGGTAACTCATACTTTCTTGGTATTCCTTCTAGGCCCCCTCGTAGGGCGCATGGAGATGTTCTTACCACTTCAGTCCGCTGGCGTTAAGGGGGACCAATGACAATGGGTAATCCCGATTCTTAGCTTTATTCGGTGCTTTCTTGACCCTAACCGCTCTGGTGATAATAGCTCCACCCGTGGCTTATGAGTTGACGGATGTGGCTAAGTTAATGGGAAAGGGTTCAGGATGAACAAAATGACTTAGACCCGCAACATTGTAATGTGATCCATTCGATAGGGAGAGACCGCTCCGAAGCTGTAAAACGGGTTCCCTCCGCGGAGGTAGGCCGTTTTTCTGATCTCTTCCTCTTTTTACAGGGACCAGGGCTAATCCTAGTTACTTTCAGCTATTTGTATGCCTATTCCATCTCTCTTTTATTATGACAAGCTTACGATTCATCCGAGGATTTTGTATTTTTAAAGTTCATATATAATGCTACATCGTACACGATCTTCAGTACGCCACCTATGATAAACGGTGCTGATAAAAGGGAAAGCTGCAATAAAGAACCTGCTATTGAAGGAGATACAGATTGAGCAACATTTCTAGAAATATTTGTAATTCCTGCTGCAGCAGTTCTCTCATCTTCACTAACTACTCCAACAATATATGATTGCCTTGTAGGTACATCCATTTGAGACAGAGCCATTCTGGAAACATAAATAGCGATGGCAATTGGAAGCGTGGGCGCAAATGCAACCAGTATGAGCAGAACGTTAGAGGGTATATGGGTAAATACCATCGTATTGATCAGGCCAATCTTATCTGCAATCCTTGCTGCTCCAATAAACGAGAACGCAGTTAAGACTCCGGCTATAGAAAAAATGTAAGACAGTATAGCCAAATCTGCTCCAAACTTTGTGAAGAACCATAGTGATACTATACTCTGGATAACAAACCCACCCGCAAATGAGTCGACAGCAAAAAGACCGGATAATTTGCCAACAATTCTTCTTGATTTTGGAGATAATACTTGTATTACGGATCTACCTGCCACTTTCTTCTTTTCAATTCTATTTAGAGAGCCGTTGGTTTGTGCTGTCTCTATTTTCTTGGATAGTAAAAAGTAGATCCCAACCACTCCTATTCCTAGAATACTATAAAGAAGGAAAAGTGGTTTAATAGATTCAACTTGGCCTAACCCGTATTGGTGTTGTAGTATTAGTGGTAAACCAGAAAGTAAAACACCTGCAGACATTGCAAAGGTGCCCGCCATATTATAGATAGCATATAGAGTGTTTTTCTTTTTCTTTGAATCTTCTTGACTAATTGTTTGAGGTAGCATAGCTTGTTCTATGGAAAGAAAAGCCCCAGCCTCAGAACCGGTGACATTAATCGTTCCAATAAAAGCAGATACAATTAACGCAACATAGTTATCCGTAACAAAGAAAATAGCACCTGAAACGGACATTAGTCCTGCATATACGATTAGCATTTTCCGTCTACCTAGTCTATCTGCATAGAAGCTAGCTACTAGAGTGAAAATTACACTGTTTACTAATGTGAAAGAAAGTATTAAGCCGATCAAGAGCTCGTTGTATCCAATCAATTTAAGATAGATTGAGAGTGTGACGCTTAGAAAGCCATATCCAAACGTCCTTGCTATTCTTGCTGCTAAAATCAGTTTGCCGTCTCTAGAAAGCCATTGAAATGATAGCGAGATCATGTTATCGTTTGGAAGAAAGAAATATAGTCAATTATTTTGTGGACGGTGTATGTGCTGGCAATCCATTATAATTCCATATTAATCTCTAGTTTGTCGTTCTCTTTAGCATACAAGAATTTGAAAGACAGGGGTTCAGAAGATGATATTACGACTCCTTTTTTTGAAGGAAAAGCCCTTGAGAGGAGATGATATACTCTATCTACCCTTGGGAAAGTTTTCTTGGAAGTACTTCTTGAGCCTGTTTGCATCGAAATCACTTATCAATACGTCATCACGAAAAACATCCTTCTCTCCTTTGAGTAATTTAGCTTTATGTGCCCATATCTTCAATGTAGCAGGATTATCTTTTGACTCTGGATGAACTAACTCCATTTTTAATGCTGGACCCCTAGCGAACGCAATTTGTTCTCCCTCGCCACGGATAACAAACTCATTATCTTTATCCATGTGAGGTCTGTCAAATTGCATAGAATATCGGTTAATTCTGTCTTCTATTGTTACTCTTAATTTATTTTGTTTGCTGTCTTTCTCTATCTTGAAAGTATATTTCTGAAGACCCTCTACTTCGATAATTTTTCCAATGGGCCTCTTTTCATCGTCATATGAAGCTTCCTTAGGAGTCCAAATAATACCTTCTTTTCCAACAATTATTCTAAACTTTCCTTCATCTCCACTAATCATTAGATGAGAATCGATAACTTTCTGAAGTTCCGTGGTTGCCATTGCTTTAACAGGACCTCTGAACCACTGATTCTTACTTTCCTCAAAATCACTCAGCCCAGAATAGTGAACTAAATAGGATTCTTTTACGTTCCATCTCCTCACCAGAAGATAGGCCTCACTCACAGAGATCATTCCAGTCTCGGGATGCGGATTGTACGATTGAGTACCCAAAATTAAAAGATCTGGGTTCCACATCAAATTCTCGTCTACATCAGGTAACGACAGAAAATCCCAACCCATAACGATCTTCTTGCCTTGATACATAACGATGTAGATCACAGAGCCTGAAGGTGAATTATCGCCATGATTTGCCAATACCGGTATCACATTGAATGGGCCAATTGTAAAGCTCTCACCTGGTTGAATGACATTAAATTCTGAGGATTGCATTCCCACTAGTTGAGGAAACTTGTTTATTATCTGCTCGCGACACTCTTTGGTACAATATATACTTATTTTGCTCGATGCCTCTTTGACTTTATCGATAAGTGCAGGAAGATCATTTATGTGATCACCATGAGAATGCGTTATCAGGACAGCGTTTGGCAGTCGTTGAGAAGAAACAGTATCAGTTACACCCTTGTCGATGCTTTTGATTACGCCTTCACCGGCGTCAATAAGAAGATGAAAAATTTTTTCATTGTTGTTTTGGGGATGTGAGGGTATCTTAAA
>AF_2010_repII_A100DRAFT_1000163_pt1 | contig 11291 bp, 12 predicted proteins | sample AmaForreplIIA100_FD_9198 | JGI IMG/M metagenome (IMG submission 9198) | reverse complement strand
GGTCATACTCTTGGACTTGGTCATGCCAATTTTGTTGGAGATATTATGGCTCCGGCACTTAACTATGAAAAAGTTGCACTATCTGCGTGTGATATTAATGCGGTATTATCTGCCAACCAGTGGAAGTTTGGAGGTTCAAGTAATGGTCCGTTACCTCCCCATAGCGATCATGTCGAATGTTGAAATGATAGTATATTATGTCTATTGTTGTTGCGCCAACTAACTGTACCCAAATAATTCCTTTTACCTACTCTATTGTTGACTGTTGGCTTGCGAACTGATACCGGTCTTGATAAGAAAAATCGCTTTCTCACTTGCATTCATATTACCACTTATTTTGGGAGTAGCAATATTTTGTCCACATAATACGAAGGCGGTTTCGCATTATTTTGTCACCAGCGGCAAAAGTGTTAGTAATCAAAGTTCCGAAGCTAACAGTAACAGGAGCCTTACAATCAACCCGATGGCGGCAACGCGTACCAAACTTGCAATTATTAACTTTGATGACGGATACAAAGACCAGTTCACAAACGCAAAGCCAGTACTTGATAAATATGGATTCAAAGCAGCTTTCTTTATCGTCTGCAATTTTGTTGGAAAATCAGTGAGTCAAATGAACTCGAGCTCAATAGTTAACTTTGCAGGGAAAGGAGTTGAACAGATGACGTGGAATGATATAGTTACGCTCTACAAAGAGGGCCATCAAATAGGTGCCCACACCATGAACCATCTGCGAAATATGACCAATATGCCAATCAGCGAATTGNATTATGAAATCGGCGATTCGAAGAAATGTATTATTGATCATGGAATTCCCGTAACAACATTTGCGTATCCATTTGAGAACGGTAAGGATAACGGCACAATAGTCAAAATAGTCTCACAATATTACAACTACGCAAGGTCGGGAAACTATCCACTAATGTTTCTTCATTGTGATCATTTCAGAAAATATACTCGTCAAAATGACTGTCAGATCTACTTACCAAATGGTAAAATCTCATACGCGAACAAATTTTCTATAGTTGGATGGAGCCATGATTATGATCGGATAGCCTACCTTTACAATGATAATCAAATGCTTAATAGATTTATACAGGTTGTAAACAGTCAAGAGAAATATAATCAACCAGGAAAACCGATCGATGCTATTCCGATAGTAGTATATCATAGAATTGATAATAGTAGAGCGCCATATAGTACTACCGTGTCTCTGTTTGCTGCAGAAATGAAGTATCTACATGACAACCATTTTAGCGTTATAAGTATGGCTAACATGACATATGACAGTGTTACAAACTCGTTCTATTTGAAAAGCTAGTTGGAATCCAAATTCTTTGTCGTTATTGTTGTGTCGTCCAAATAATTTGCGTTTATCCAATTTGATTTCTTCGTTATGCCGGTTATTGCTTCTTCCGTTATACATGAACCTCAAAAACTCAGTTTTGAGATATTCAGCTAATATGCTTATGATATGACCGCGTTAAAGGATTTAATAAAAAACCCAATCAGTTATCTTACTCCAACTTCGCAAAGAAAAGGACAAATCTTCATAATTCGATCGCCTAGAGCCGTTTTGACAGGATTATTCAAGAGGCTTGGATCTCTCTTACACTCAAGTTCTTGAAATTCCAAATCATATCTTCGGATGAAAAGCTCACAATATCCCCTGGATTTGTTACCGCATAATTAGCTGTTCTGTTACACTTGGTCGGATATATTTTGTTATTTGATATATGTACGTACCATTTACCATTATCAATAGAATCAGAATTTTTTTTCCAGGTGCCATTGTCCTTATCATCGATATATGAGATCATTCTCACAGCAGTATTATTTCTAACGTTAAATATCACAACTTTCCAGCCGATCCATCTTCCCGTCAAAGGATGAGAAACGCTAGTTTCTGAAATTTTATTTGAGTGTGCATCATGATAAATGGTTTTTTGCCAAAAAGGTGTTCCGTTAACGTACAGTCCTCCTTCAATACCCGTATCTGCACATGGATTGGAGTCATTATAGACGGCCCCTCTTGCAGACCATCCTAGAGAAGAGTTTTTTGACTGGGCAGATACCACTTTCACGTAGCCTGTTACTTCTACATTTTTCCATTCATCATACAAACGCGGTGTAGTAACTAGCATTCTAATATCTAGGTGCTTTCCCATTTTGTACTTGGCATCAGTTTGCCAAGAGCCATCTGGCTGGAATCTTATGGGTATTATCGGTTTAAAAAATCCGTCGTCCCGCGGAGTACGCATATTAATAAACCATACCCTACCTCCAACCTTGGTGGCAAATATCTTCTTTATTTCGTATTTGTCATACTGCGAGTTCAACTGAGGGACCAGTACTAGAAATACGACAACGGCGATTGTCACCACCATGATAGGGAGGATAATGATCTTACGTGAGTGCAATCTTAATCATGACGTGTGAATGTGAACAAAATTGCTAACGTTGCAATCAGAGTAGTTTATATAAGCTCGTTTTATCGCCTGTACGTATGAAGTAACAGCCCGCAATTTTCACAGAAATAGTATATGCCGTTAAAATCAGAACACAATGCCATCGTATCATAACAACGTGCGCATTCGATTTCAAATTCTATCTCCTTCTTACTATCATAACTACTGCCGCTCTTCATACGTTCAACCTGGTAGGATGAATGGCTTGAAGGTTCCATTCTCGTTACCAGTGTTTTACGTTTTGTCATCTTTTTGCTCGACATTGTTTATCACTCTTTGATGAAACCGACTGGAGCTAATTCATTTACTTCGTTTTGTAAGCGCAACACTCGCATACCCTTCTCTGTTGTTCTGTAAGTCTGCATCCCTTGTTCGTACTCCACCAAGCCATTTTCTACCAAAAGTGCCAAGTACTCTCTCAGTTGATTAAATGAGAGATATGCTTTATACATTAATTTTGTTTTGGTTGCTCCGCCTCCATTTGCAGCATCTAGTAATAGCCCGACTATGTCGCTCCTGCTTCTGTATTTCATATTCTATGATGTAAATCAAACTAAGTATTTATGAGAAACCTAGCTTAGTACCAAAACTTGTGTCAATTTCTATTGCGTGGTGATCTTTATCTATGTTATCGATCATAACAATTTCCAAGTAGAAGTAATTGTTGTTCTATAGAAACTTGCCAGGATATTTTATCATAGTCTTTGATATCCCAAAAACTCGATAAACAAAGTATGTTTTTTTGATATCAATATTATTAAACGATAAAAAATTAGCAAACCATCTAACAAGCTTGCTCATCGATTGAGGATGGTCGATAAGTCATTTTGTCTAATTCGTATTGGTATGAAATGTTGTCTTTTATTTGTAGAATGGATATTTACAATCAGATCATTACTAATTTCTATTCTCTTGTTAAATTTGGGGAAAAGGATTCGCTCGTATGGCGAACACTGTGTATTTTGTAAAGTCGTTATTACCAGAAGATTATTCAAAAAACTTCGGATCGACTCGGTGATTTGCCTTATCAGGTATTTTGATTCTTCAACATCGGTTTGAGGGTCTTGTAAGAACAGGTGCAACAGATCGGATACGACAATAATTCTAGTATCCAATTTCTCAACTATTTTGGGTAATTCATAGATTATTAGATTGGCCAGTTGATAAATTGTGAAAGGCCTGCTCACAATTATTCTCCTCAGCACACTTGTGATATCCATTCCATATTGCCGAGCGAAATTCACACATTGATATACATCTGAATTATTTCCTGCATCTATAATTATTACATTAGGAGAATTAAACCCACCATATCTTTCGGACAACAACGAGCGAACACATAGTCTGTCACGGAGAATTCCAGAATATACGCCCATAATACACACACTTTCGCCAACTCCGAATTGCAATATTCGATCCAGGGCCATAATATCAAAGTTTAAACGAGAAGAATCGGCTTTATGAAATTTCGGAAAGCGGATATGATGTTGTTGTTGTTCTTGCTCGACTCTTTGTATGGTCTCTGAGAGCAAAGAACCACATTTTGGGCATTCTTCAGAATTTGTGAGATCTATAGGTGCTGCGGTTTCTCCCAGAATTGTATGGCACACCAAACAAAAATATTGAAAAAGCTGATTAATCGATCGCATAAATATTGTAGTGCGGTATTGTACCTTATAAAGTCGAGTTGCGACCTATTAGGAGCCGATCTAAGGGAGCCAGTTCGTCTGCCTGAGATTTCTACCACCTTGACACGATTGGCCCAAATATCGAAATTGCAACAACCTAGGGATGAATTGCCACGATCCATGTCCTCGTTGCAAATAACGGAGTATGACGGCATAAAGTAACTGCAGGATTCGAGCAAGTATAAATTATTATACCTACGATTGGGAGAAAGATAAGTCAGTATGCAGACTTCGGAAAGGGCAAGAGGATTATCTATCCGGCTAGTTACCGTTGTCAAGGGCCGTAGCGGCATGAAGATAAGTTGGTAGAGATCAGCAATATTCTAACATTAAGATACGACCCTTCTTCTTATTCCTCTAATACAAATTCATTAGCTGAGGAGAAGCCTGCTGCTGGTATCAGCAACCGTATCAAGCATGTTACACCAGCAGAAATATCACGGCTCAGACAAACCATTAGCAATGACAGGAACCAATTACCAACGCCGGAAGACTTGGACAACGAAATTAGACGACTAATGAGGTTAAAAATCGAAAAATCAAAGGCAAATAGCGTTGCTATCGCTTTGAGTTCTGGGGTGGACTCGATTCTAATATTATCTCTGATCCGTAAAGAGTTTCCTCACATTAACCTAGAATGCTTGAATGTGACTTTTGATGAGGATTCGACTGAAGCTCATGTTGCATCACAAATAGCTGAAAGTAAAGGGGCAGGCTTCCAAGAGATCCATGTGGATAACCCATTAAAGGATCTGCCTAAGTTGCTAAGTATTGTCAAGGAGCCTAGATGGAATGTATATCAATTTTATTTTATTGAGAAAGCAAAATCCATCTCAAGCCTATTGTTTACCGGAGATGGGGGTGACGAGTTATTTGCAGGTTATACTTTCCGTTACAATAAATTTCTTACAAACATAAGACAGTTGAGCCATAGTTATTCCTGGACGGATAAGGTTCGCATTTATCTTTCATGCCACGAACGCGATTGGGTCCCTGACCAAGAAGAAATGTTCTCCGGAACCCTAGTAAAATTCGACTGGGCTGCAATTTACGAACTATTACGGAATTATTTTGATAACAAATTAGATCCATTAGAACAGGTTCTTCTGGCAGACTATAATGGCAAGTTAATGTATGACTTCGTACCTACCAACGAGAGGTTTTTTGAACACCTAGAGATCACGGGGGTTGCCCCGCTGTTATCCAGCAAAATAATTGATATGTCGATGAAAATCCCTGCATCGTTGAAATACGATTTTGGAAGCAATACCGGAAAAGTTCCGTTACGCGAAGTTATTAAACGCAACAATGTGGATGATAGTATGGGGCTTAATTTTACAGACGGAGACAAGAGAAAGATCGGTTTCGGTATGAATCTGACCAAGTTTTGGCTTAGGTCTGCAAAGGAGATAGTAACCTCAAACCTTGATAGAGGAAGAATCTTTGAAGATAAAATAATAAATAAAGCCTGGTATAGTAAGTCTCTGGACAAAATCGCCAGCGAAAATTACAAGAATAAAGAAGAACAAGAACAGGGTCCAAGGTACATAAGTAAGATGTTACAGCTGCTAAGTTTAGAGATTTGGTATAAGTTGTTTGTTACACATGAAATAAGTGCTAACTATTCGATATGAAATATTTCTTACGTCACCTCATCTCTAAGTCGGCGTGTTTGAAAGGCAACTGCATCTATAAATACCAGATAAATTTTTACCCTGTTATTTTCAATCAGCACTAATTCTGCTGTATCTATTAACATAGAATTAGATAGGCTCGTTCCTCTGTGTGTTACACTTCTATGCTCCGCATTCTTTTTTTCTCTATCTTTGAATCAGGGTGGTTGATCAAATCATAAAATTCTTTTATTTGGGATGTGAATCAGCGTCATGAGTCGCACTTTCGCTCCCAGATTAGGCGCATTTGTTGGCCTATTTCTGTTTTTCATGATATTCCTCTCGACTTTGTACAGTTATCATGTCATTTCATACTATGCCGCAGGAAAAAGGTCAGAAGGGTCCGTAATGACGACAAAGCAGGTTTTTTCAAGTACAAGTAATGGGCAATTTAAAAACTTGGGAGGCATTGGTGCAGATGCTTCCGGTCACATATACGTTGTAGACCTAACTGATAGTAAAATAGAAAAGTTTGATGGCAATGGTACCCTTGTTACATCCTGGGGGTCGCTTGGTGCCGGCCAGGGCCAAATGAATAATACGCGTAGCATCGCGGTTTACCCTTGCAGTAACAACCTATACGTTGCAGATACGGATAATAATCGAATTCAAATGTTTGACAGCAAAGGGAAGTTTTTGAGGGATTGGGGCTCGCGTGGCGCCGGATTTAATCAATTCAACCTCCCGCAGGGGATCGCTCTGGATTCGCGACAGGGGAATGTGTATCTTGCCGACACAGGGAATAATCGTATACAGGAGTTTCACGGCAATGGTAGCTATATCACAGTATGGGGGAGCCATGGAAACGGTTCCGGTCAATTTAATCAGCCAGAGGGTATTACAGTTGACAGATCAGGTGATGTATACGTAGTCGATCATGATAATTATAGGATCGAAAAATTTGACAATAATGGTAACTTTATTACGGCTTGGGGCAGCCATGGAAACGGTTCCGGTCAATTTAATCAACCAGGTGGCATTACTGTTGGGACTTCGGGGCACATCTACGTGGTAGATCGTGGTAATGACCGCATACAGGTATTTGACAATAATGGTACCTTTATTACGGGATGGAGTTCCGTGCAATAGGAAAGGGATTTTATTCGGTCGTCCTTCGATTTTATTCATCACGTGGCAATCTATGATAGAAGTGTTGTGTGAATGAATATTGGGCAATGAGACAAATATTTAACTGTCATTGCAAAGTATTAATAGAATCTCCTTCTCTTGATACACAAATGCAGTTTAAGAAGAGTGCGAAACAATCTGGAGCTGCAGCTATAACCAAGTACAAGAATTCAATCGAGGACTTCCTCAAAAAAGAGAATAAGCCATACTCTCAATTGCAATTAGCTGAAGAACTATTTGACATCCCTCTAAGGAAAGAAGGCAATGTTCCTTCTTCAAAAGAAGAATTGTTAAAATTAGGTCATATAGACGATGCATTAAAAGTCCTCATGAAAGAAGGAAAAGTCATAGGCTCCTTAATCGAGGATCCTATCACCAATGAAGAGGTAATGTCCTATTCTTATTCGATCAGTACCTGATAATAATCTTCTAGTAATGTTGCACTCCTTACCTCTTGTTGGCGGTACACTAGTTAATTTCCATAGATGAAATTATTTTGATGACAAAGTTTTAGGACTCATACCAACTTGAAGGACTATGGCGAAGTCCCTTAGTCCACTATCCTTAAAGGAAATCGGATAGGGATAGAAAGTGAAAATTATCCAAAAGATATAAAATCATTGGCGAACTTTTCTAAAGACATGTCTAAAAAATCATCGAGTCGCGCTGCGCGACGCGGTCTCACGATTCGGTCCAAAGTTGTGTTCAACCGTATACTCGAAATCACAAATAATGCATTGAAGATAGAAATCAATGATGAAGGCACTATTACAGGGAGATATACCGGAAACCAATTATCAACCATAGATAACACGACAAATCTAGACGGCTCTTCGAGCTGGAATGGTAAATTCATGCAGATGACCAATAAGGGTGACATCGTAGTTGCAACAGGAAGCGGAACAGGCGAACCTGCAAGTTCTAAAGGTATTGTAAAGATAAGGGGAGAGGGTGAGATGTGGACACAGTCTAACAGGCTGGCCGACCTCAACGGTGCGAAGTGGACGTGTGAAGGAGAGAGCAATATCAGAAACGGAAAGACGCGGATATATGTTGAAATTAGTGAAAAGCAATAACTAGAAAGCGTTGGCAAAATGAAAGAAGATACTGAATTTTAAATCCTCACTTTTAGGCACTAACGGATGGCGCGAAATCATTTATCAAGAAGCTAAATCAAACAGGAACTCTTGTATCAACGCGATAGATGCATGAACATGCATGAACACTTCTCCAAGGTGGGGCATCAGCTAAAGCAAACATGTCGAAGTTCGCCAGATAATAGGATACCGCTATGCTGCTGCCGCCTTATCTTTTACTTGTATATTAAATTCATGGTAACACCGTTTGCATTATCAAACACGATTGATTGTTGGTTGTTATTCCACAGGAATAGGTTTGTAATGGAAGAAACCTCATCTTGATTTCCTGTAAAGGGATTTGTACCACTAATATCTGATCCAAGACTTGTTTCATACAATGAATTCTGGTCAAGACTAGAACCTGTTATCTGTTGGAGGTCTAGTATTACTGCATGCTCGATTCTACCATCGTCTGAAACTTGAGCTACTACGATATTTTGCTGGGAGCTACTTGGAAGATTAGCCGTAAGGTGGCCTCCTATTACCCTATAAGGAGCTACATCTGCTAGTGGAAATAATGCTCCGCTAGACATTGAAGACTTCGCAAGCTTTACCGTAACTATATCTGTTAATTGAGGTGATGACGGAGTATTCTCCTGAATTATCTTGTTAACTTCGTTATTTCTTATTACGTTGTTTATTGCATTATTGATTCTAACTGACTGTTTTATTGTTTGTTCATTTACTATGTGTGTTCCTGGGCTATTATTCACATTAATATTAGCATTATTTTGTGCTCCCTGATTTACAGTGGTTTTTGAGTTTTGAGTTATAGAAGGTGAGGATGAAGATGAAGATGAAGAACCGACATACTTGGATGGATTATTGTTATTCACATTAGAATTTACCTTTGAATTTACGTTAGCATTGTTATTTATCTTAGAAGCGCTATTCACATTACTCTGAGGACTATTAGTTACGTTGATGTTCGTATTTGTCTGACCTGCCTGATTGATATTGGTCTTACTGTTCTGGGTCACTGAGACAGGACTATGACTTTCAGAGTTATGAGAAAAACTCTTAATGTTAGAGTTCACATTAGCAGTATTACCAATATTGGATTTACTGTTTAACTGACTCCCTGAACTGTTTGTAACAGCAAGATTCGAATTAGATTGGCCTGTTTGATTGATGCCGACATTTGAATTCTGATGTATCGAGAAAGCTTTGTGGCCTTTGAGCTTATGACCAGAAAGCAGATTCAATAAATTAGAGTTCACATTGGCTGTATTACCGATATTGGATTTACTGTTCACGATACTGTGAGGACTATTGCTAACACTGACGTTGGTATTAGATTGCCCAAATTGATTTAGATCTACTTTAGAGCTTTGTTTGATCGATGATTTGGATCCTCCATGACCGGGTGCACCTATTCCCGATCCTGTCCCAGAGCTCGTTCCTGAACTAGATAACGAGTTACTTGCGGATGAAGACCCCGCTTCCCAACCAGCGCAGAAGTTTGCACCGTGTCCACTAGGACAGCTCTTTCCCGGTGAATTCAGCCCATCTGCATAACCGATGCTGTAACAAGATGGATAGCCAGTTAGATCGCAGTGGGTTGGATCAGTAGATACGCTACCGCTGCCAGTGCCTCCACTAGTGCTACTGGTGCTACTAGTGTCATTACTGCTACTCGCCTGTGTATGAGAAGACGACGCTCCGGTAGATGAAGATGTGCGCGAGCTTTTCTTCGCAAATAGAGGATAACTTATTTCAGAGATAAGTATCATCGACGAAAGTATTACGACGACCACAAATAATGTTAATAAAGTTGTGTGAGCTCCTGGTCTTTTATTACTTACCAAGTGATTATCTTGTTTTCNATAATTTTTTATCAATATATCTATTTTCGAATTTACCTCTCGAGCATTACTATAGAAAATCAAAANAAAGACAGACTACATCAAATTCTTCACTAAGAGCCATAATCTGTAATGTTAGAGATTAGATNTCTGAACAGCTGCTGGAGCTGNAGCCGAACCTAGAAATCGTTCGTTTTTTCTNAGTACGCGCTAACTCGGCCAAATTAAGTGTCATCGATACAGCGATGAAAGTGCGATCAGTACTAATGCAAAATGAGGGTCATTATCACCCAAATCGACAGTTGACAGCTCATGCCCTGCAAAGCCGCTTGTCAGGATGGTTTGAATGTCGCTTCCTTTTGAAGTGCTATGAACAATTCTAAATTCAACTAATGAAAAAAGAGTAAGAATGCCTATAGACTAAGTTGACTATAGTTCTCCTATAATCTAAGAGCATTAAAATATGGAATAAAAATTCGCAATTCAAATATACTTTGGGACGCTAACGTAAAATAAAGTATTGATATTCTATAAGCCGTTAATTATTGGTGTAATATTAGTATTTGTGGTATTGCATTTTGCAAAATCAGACGAGTTCACCATACAGAAGGCCATCGCTATCAGTCAGAAGAACGAATGTAGAAATAATGGAACCAGTTGCAGTAATTTAGCCTCAAGCGATATCTCGATTTCGTCTCTCAAATCATCTCCTATCAGTACCGAGAAGCCTACCGAGAAACACGATAGCGGCAAGCAAGGACTCTCCGATAATCACGCTTCTCAATCGGATACACCCTTGATTCTTCCATTTCCATAAGTAATCAAATTATTTGCTCGTCAGAGACCCTTTTTTGCCTAAAATTCTTAGTTTCGATTCACCATTTTGTCTTTAACCTGAACTTTTCGAACGGCATCCTTGACAGCCAATACGATAATACAGACAAAATGTCCAAGAACTCAGAACACCTGTACTACAAAATGTTTTTTCTCGTAATCAGCCTAGTAAAAGAACCCGTTGGAACACGAAGGTCAGTAAAAAGTTCTGGAGTAGATATCTTTGCCAAAATTTCCAATCCTGTTACTGCCCTTGGCCCAGGTTTGCTAAAATAAGCACCGGCGTCAACGACATAAACTTCATCATTTTGAAAGGCACGCAGGTTTCTCAGCGCGTTACGGGTATTGGATGCATCTACTTCCCTCAGCGTCCTACTTATATCAAAGCCACAGGGCATTAGGATTATCTTATCGGGATCGGATTCAAGTACCTCCCTAACGGTTATGCGACGCGAAGGTTGGCCTCTTGAACCAAGCAAGTTTACCCCTCCTGCAATATCTACCATTTGCGGAACCCAGTGACCGGCAGTAAAGAATGGATCTATCCATTCAAGGC
>AF_2010_repII_A100DRAFT_1000162_pt1 | contig 11306 bp, 11 predicted proteins | sample AmaForreplIIA100_FD_9198 | JGI IMG/M metagenome (IMG submission 9198) | reverse complement strand
GTAGTACGATATGCAATACTAGTATGAAGGGTAGAAGCGTTACGGTTGATAGGACTGAAAAGGTAGGGATAACTTTACCTGAATCAATATTACGCAAAATGGATAAAGTGCGTGGGGATATCCCACGAAGCACGTATATTCGCAGGGCAGTTGAAAGCTATCTTAGACAAGCAAGGGTCAGGTAGAGGCGAGATACCTGCCAAGAAGACCTCTTTTTTTGGCAGATAAAGACAGAACTTTACAAAATAGACGACCAAAGCTGTAAAACCTTGAGGAAAGGCCAATACATTACCAATATTTAGTATCGTTGACGCTGATTAGAAACAGGTGTCGTCTTATACTTTCGAAGGTTCTTTAGGAAATTATGACGAAATTTTCTCGTTCTTATCTAGACTGCTGTTTGAATAATCGAGTGAAATAGGCCATGGAGTCAGCAACAGCGATATATCCTATTATACTAATCAGACTTGCAATAATTGAAGCAACGAAGGGCTGATAATGCAGAGTCAGAAGCCAAAAGTGGATAGAGGGCTTTGCAATATTATATTCAATTTCGGCAACTGAAAGTGTTGATGCTAGTTTTAATAAAACCCATCTTGCTTTCGCAGATTCTTTCCTCTGTCCTTTTTCATCTACGAATTTGCCTTTGTTGTCAATATAGAATAGGATACCAAATAACGTAAGGAATATGCTTGTCTCGACAGCTATAGAGATCAATGAATTAACTAATGGTGTGGTAAATTTTGCTAGTGCTTGGCTAGTTCCAGCACCAATAAGAAATGCACCGGCAAATCCGATAAGAATATTTCGATTAAATAACAGATATTCTCTTAGCCGATTCTTAGTCATTTAGCTTGACCGTTAACACACACGAGCATGGTCAATTCAATTATCCACAATTGAAATGTGCGTTGATTTCGAATCATTTTGGCCGCGAGTTTTTTGTTCGCTATCCCTATAGGTATTTTGGTTCGCTCTGCTACATGAGTTGTTTTTAGTTTTCGTAATGGGGGTATCTGAAGTGCTAGGCTGTAAGTTAAAGTTCATTATACCTAGTTCATCATAGGATTGACCGAATAAAATAATTTATTCTTGAAGATCAGTATTTTGTATATATATATAATTCAGCATATCTGAAAATGACGTCATATGCTAGAAAGAGAGTGCATTTTTTGCAAAATAGTTGGAGGCAAGATTTCTGCAAGAGTCATTACTCAAAGCGATAAGGCTCTTGCATTCCTCGATGCCTTTCCACTGTCTTTAGGGCACACTTTACTCATTCCGAAAGAACATTTTTCTAAAGTACAAGATATGAATAGAGCATATATGTTAGCAGTATTCGATCTGCTAAGACCTCTAACTGCGGCAGTAGAAGTTGCAACTGGAGTCAAGGCTTCAACTATAGCAATTCACAATGGCATAGATGCAGGACAGGAAATATTACATGTTCACATTCACATTATCCCCCGCGTATTGGGTGACGGAGCGGGACCGGTTCATTCGATGTTTAAGAATAGACCTAGACTAGGCCCCGAAAAGATGGACTCTATCCGCGACAGAATAAAAGAATATCTAGAACAGGAATGATCATGGTAACGAATATTCTGTCAATTACCTTTGAGATACAACACCTATGCAAGGGTGACAATGTTGAGGCGCTATTTTTCCCGCTACGAATGTGGAAGGGGTTTTCTCTTATGCTGAGGATCATCAATACTATAAAGTGCACTCGAGGATTCTAAAGGACTATCTTAGAGGCCATCATATTTCAATAAAATAGGTAATCACTAAGAATCCCTTCGCACCTAACAGTTCGAATTCTAGTTGGTCTGAGCTGTCTCAAATTCAGCCGTCACTCGTAATTTTAGTTTTTAGTCGTTAATGACATGTATTGAGTCATTCCGTTTGATCTTTGTGTGATGACGCTCCCAGCTTAGCAATTTGTATCAGCCTACCGCCTGAAAGTCCTTATTCTCCGGTTTGCTCGCTGGTGACAGCTGACTCGGAACAATTTCTTCAGGGGAGGGTATTCTACCAAAAGTTTTTTCGTACTCAGCAACATGAGCTTCCAACCACTGCGCAAGAGACTTCGCTTGGAATGGATCGATAATAAGCCTGCATTCAACAGTCCTTTGGATAGTTGCCTTTTCAGGAGCAGCGTTAAGAATTGAGAGAGCCTTGGTCACCTTCAGTTCGTCAGAATAAACAAAGATCTCAAAATACATTCCACGAGGTCCGCCGAAGACGCCGTTCACGTTAATCGTTCTATAATTAGGGTGTTCCCTGGCCTCAACTTCTGGCGCGGGCATCATACTGCAGTCTTCTCCATTACCTCGTACCGGAAGAAACAGACTATTAATACATATCCTAATAGAATGAAGTAGTTTATTGATGCCAATTATCTATCCTACTGGACTAATAGTACAGGCAACTTCATACGTTAAGAAACTGTCCGGCGATGGTTGGAACAAAACATCAAGGATTAGATTTAAATAAAAATCGCAAATGGTCAATCCCGACACATACGTGTGGATAAAAATCCTATAATAGATTAACGGTCTTAATGAGCGCCTGACCATGATAGAAGTGGGTCGTGAATGAAACGAACCGTCAGGCGCTCAAATTATATACGGAATATTAGCGCAATATTAGGGCTTGTAATCCAGACTTGTTCTATTGGAGCGGGGGCCGAAACATAAGATCGCCTCAATTTGGCGCGCCGACATTTGCATCCCTATCTCAGACAATTGTTTCCTTAATTGTAATAGCCTAATTCACGGGTACAGTTTGTTATTGAACGAATTTGGAAAGTTTTTTGGCTGTATCAACGACCCGATCTAAATCCGGGTCTGTTATCCCAAATATCACATGGTTAACTCCCATCTCCTTTAAGCGTCGTAGATCATTCCCTACGTTATCAATCGTCCCACTGAAAAGAGTCCTTGTAGCCCCTGGTTCTTTACTCGGTTTATTTACTTCTGGAAAAGTTAGTACAATAGTGTCGGGTTGCCTATTTTCCTTTTTTTCCTTTTCTTTTAGTGTCCTAATACCGTTTGCGAGATACTCCAAAGACCCCGCTGCAGCGGGCAGCCACCCATCCGCATATTTGACAATCCTTGAAAATGTGTTAGGAGTGAATCCGCCCAGATAGATTGGAATACGCGGCTTCTGAATTGGTTTTGGGCCTATCTTCGAAGCCGGTATATTGTAATATCTTCCTTTGAATTCGACTACATCCTCAGTCCAGATCTGTCCTAATGCCTGGACAAACTCGTCTGCCCTTGCTCCTCTGTTCTCAAATGGAATATTAGAGGCCATGTACTCATCTTTTGACCATCCAATACCAAGACCGCAGATACATCTTCCCTGTGATAAAACATCCAGAGTTGCAAATTGCCTTCCTAAAACTACAGGATTGTGAAATAACATGTCTAATACACATGTCCCTAATGCGATCTTGTCTGTTTTCGCGGCCACAAAAGTGAGTGTTTCTAGAGGATCAAACACATTTTGCATAGATATTGACAGCCTGCCATCGGGGGAACCCGGATATGGCGTTTGAGGGTTTATAGGCCAAAGTAATCTTTCACCAACCCAAAGAGAATCAAGGTGTTCTTGTTCGGCCCTCATCGCCAGCTGAATTATATTTTCTTTGGTGACTTGTGGTCCAAACTGTGGCAGGGTAATCCCAGTCTTCATTATAATATCAATGTAAATGTTGTATCATTTCTATTAAAGACTGCCCCCAGATCAATCGTTGACGCATAATTCTTAACGACCTTAATGAGCAACGGGGTGAGAAAAAGTTAGGAGATCTGTACCACGTTGCGAATCCCTACCTCTCTCTCTACGCGAGAAACGGTGAACACTAACTTATTTAAGACTCGCAAATGTCAGGGTTCTCCTGCGTTGCCCTCGATTGAAGGGGAAATTGCATATCCTCGCAATTTCACTTTCAACGTATTCTGTTTCGTTGGATAAATTCTAAGATAACACCATGCCTCTTGTCATAATCGATTTTGTATGTTTCTTTTGATGATATCGGCATAAAATCCAAATCGTTAATAGCTCAAGTGGGACACATGTTAAATGGTAGTCTTCGGATAGACAAAATCCCGTCTTCCTATGTTGGTTGACCAACTTTTTATGTTGATTGATGATGCTTCCCATTAGAAAATGAGTATTCAAGAAAAAATAAAGACTTAATGACAACTCTAGACAACGCTTGGAATACACAAGGCTGGGATACGTTCAATCAAAGACATGCTGATAACGTCGCTGTTTTCTGGCCGGGTCAACCAAATCCAACAAGTGGCGTACATAACCATCGCCGGGAATCCATAGACTTTTTCAAGATTTTTCCAGACAATCATCCTATCAACAATCCGTACAAGATATTCATCGCAGAGGGCGACTATAGGTGCTCTGTGGCAGATTTCACGGGCACGTTCCAGGGGCCGATGAAAGGCCTAGACGGAAAAATGATTCAACCTACAAACAAGAAATTTCAATGAGTTTTGCGCCGTAGCCCACTGGCAGAATGGAAAAATTCTGGAAGAGAGACTACTCTACGACCAGGTCTGAATGTTGAAGCAAATCGGGGCCATACAGTAAATACTGCGAGATAGCGAGATCGTTTGCTTGAGCTGCAGAATACCTTATCTTAACTATCATAACAGTCGTTGATTTATTCAATAACTCGGTGACTAGACTTAATCTAGCGCCTGTTCCAGCTAGATATTATGGAAATATTCGAATCAATTTCACGGGTCGTTGTGGGGTTCCTGCCAGGACTGTGCCTGCTGGGATGATATACGAACAAACGAGGTGTTCGTTCTGGCTAACGCTCAATTGGAGTTATCATCAAAGCCCCTATATAGGGTACATATCCCCAGATTGTCCTTCTTTCGTTACAAATTAGGTGCAGTTCGCCTAAACAGGGACCCAATGATTTTATATGGTGCAATATAGACTGATATCACCAAAAATGGTGTCTGATGTCCTATCAACTATTTCGGATGACAGATCGCTTTTCTTGTTCAATTCAGTTGCGTTAATACCGACCAGTACCGATATTCTCATAAGCAAATCGAGACTCACCAGAAAACAATATTATTCGAGAATGTCTTCGTTGACCAATGCTGGTCTCATTTCAAAAAGGAATGGGAAATACTTCCTCACTTCATTTGGCAAGGTTGTTTATCAGGCTCAAATGTTGATTGAAAAGGCCAAACAAAATTTTTGGAAACTTAGAGCAATTGACTCCATTGAATCTTCCGCTCATGGGTTGTCTGCTGAAGAACGCAGCAAATTCATTGAGAAGTTAATAGTAGACGATGAATTAAAGGAGCCACTTTTGGGCCATTACAAAACCAATATTGTTGAAAAAAGTCTCAATGAGCCGTTGATAACGCCTCACAAATTTCCGGATCAAAAACCACAATCTCAGCAGCATGCTCTTGGTATAGGCATCTGACATCAAACTCTGTTATCAGCCAGAGTTTAGTGCGTGGTAATATGGAGTCCCTCGCCGCCCTTCAGATGGATAACAAGCCACGGACCTCTCGCGGCGCACGAGTTAATTCATGGCCCGTGGCCATACGGAAACTCAACGGAATAGCCGCAGCATATTATTTATCGGTTGTACTCATGAAATAGCACAGAAGAAATCTTTGATATCTCGGATGACTACTATAATCATTGGAAACATCTTAGTACAAATCCTTCGATTATGATATTTATCTTGTATGATTCTCCATTCCCAAGAGAGTGGATAATAAACGGAAATAGAATCCGTAACCAAAACAATTGAGCATTGTCGGCACTGCAAAGACGGTATTGATAAACGGCCTGTCATGACTATATTATACGGGATTGTAAATTGCTGCAAAGTGCTAGCACCAGATCGATCCAGAAGTATTGGATGATCATGACAGAACAAAAATTTTAGGGCGCTGATTTTTGGAGATCACCTCAATATGACCCGTATTCTACTTGGACGATTATGAGGTACACAATAATATTCGGAACAGCAAGAGTATTTGAAAAATACAAAATGTGTCTGGTAAATCTATCTTGAGGAGAGTATGGTCTCACCGGAAAAAATACTACGCACATCGGATTAAATAGTCAAGTTCGTTGAGGATTTTGTCTAAAACCTAAAATATTCCCGTCTTTATCCTTGACGCTTGCAACCAATAATCCTCTGGCAACATCTTTAACATCTTGTTGCAGAGTTGCGCCTAATTCTACTATTTCTTGTACTGAACTCTTAATATCTGCAACGTCAATGTAGGTTACGGGTCCTGCATTTTGAGCATTAGGATCAAGGCCAATCTCCATATCGCCCACCTTGTATCCTACGTAATATGGCCCATCAACATATGGTTCTCCGCCCAAAAACTTACTAAATAGCTTCTTTGTACTTGCTAATTCCTTAGCAGGGTATACGATTAACGACACTTTTGTCATACTGATTTATCTCATTTCTACCTACTTTTTCTGCTGGAACAATGGTCTTGGATCTAGAACGAACCTCAATAAACTTATTTTCCCCTTATCATTCACATGAAACCATCCACATACAAAGGTTGTCACAGGCGGCTCGCGATAATTCATTTCATAGAGAAGGCAGACATCGTTACTATCTGCGAACTCCTTCTTGATCTCTAATCTGGGTAAGTTCGCGTGTTCCAGATAGGTCGCGAATGGTTCAGCTTCACTAAAAGTCGTTAGTTCAACAGGACCAGGCGCCACGACCGATATGTTATCGCTTATGTAGCTTCTAACAGTTTTGAAGTCTTTTCGCTCCAAAGCCTCTATGAACTCCTTCACAATTTCCATCGCACTTTTTGCAGATTCATTTCTTTGCATAGCATTCCTTCGGAAGCATTGGATTTAAGATCTCATTAGGTTCAACTTTCGATTTAGGGAATTTTATATTCAAGTCGAGCTCCGACTATGTAGTGGACTCTAAGGACTTTCAGCTGCTTGTTGGACTATATGGGAACGCACGTCAGAGCTATCAATCTCTAGGCAGGCGAGTTTCGTTATCTGCTCCTTCGGTTCGGGACCGTTTGAACCTCTTGAGGAATAAGGGTATCCTTCAAGGATTCATGCTACTGATAGATTCGAGCATATTTGACCGCGATGATCTCCTTTTATTCTTTCATGGCAACTTCTCACGCAAGTCTGTGCTAGCGGCGTTCGCAGCGCCAGACGTATCTTGGGTAGCTTGGAAAGTGGATGGACGAATTACCTTGCGGCTATGGACTAAAAATGAGCGGGAAGCCATACGTAATCTCTCCAAGATATTGGGTGTCAGACCGTCAGTGGGAGCTCTCACACCACGCAAAAAAGGTCGAGCACCTGCGTCTAAAACGGATCTGCTTATAATGGATGCTCTTGTGGATGATCCCAAAGTTCCATTTGGAGGACTTTTAGAATCTACCGGACTAAGCCCAAAGACTCTGCGCAAGCATCTTGATCTGCTCTTGGAGAGGAAAACGATATCTATTGATCCTCTTCTTGGCGCACTCACAGATTCCGGCGCCTTGATATACCCACTGGTGATTGCCGGCAGAGTCAGTATGGATGATGTGCGAAGAATAATGGGCGAATCGGCCCAGACACATCATACCCTCGAACCTCCGATGAGACATGTGCTTTGCAGAGCAGGCTCATTGGCTGAAGTTATAACTAAGACTCGTACGTTGGAGAGAGTTCAGGGAATCATGTATGTCACAATATCCTTGAATCGGGAGGTGCTTGTCTCCACTGACCTCAGACATTCCCTAATTAGGGACGAAATCAGAAGATTGGATAAGGTTTGAAAGGGCTAGGTATGACTCGGGGGATCTGATATCACGATTGGAATTGGGCAAGGCGTCTATTGCCTTACCAACAATAGCAGTGGCCCCGAGAACAATATGCTTTTAACGGCTGTAGTATAAATGGTTCCTGTATTAATTGAAGACTACAGATACCGATAAGATCTTAGAAATTGAACCCGCAACTCTAAAACAGAAGATAGACAGAGGTGAGGATATTTTTATTCTGGACGTCAGAACACCTGAAGAATATGAAGCCTGGAAAATTTCATATGATAAGCACAAGGATTTATCATTGATCCCAATTGACCAATTATCATCTCAGCAGGCTTTAAATCAGATTCCTAGAGACAAGGAGATAGTTACAGTTTGTTCTCATGGCTATAGGTCAATGATGGCTGCAGAATTCCTGACAGAGCTGGGATATAACGTTCGAAGTGTCAAAGGTGGAATGTCTGGCTGGAACAAAGTGTATGATGTTGTCGCTATACCCGTTCGATCAAACCTGTCTATAAAGATATGGCAAGTAAGGCGTGTATCAAAAGGATGTATGGGATATGTTATTGCGTCAGAAGTTGACAAAAATGCAGTAATAATAGATCCAAATTGCGAGATTGCGGAGTCATTTGTGAGAATCGCGAACGATAATGATTTGCGTGTAACGAAGGTAATTGAAACTCATATGCATGCAGACCATGCTTCAGCGGCAACTAGTCTTGCTAAAACATTTGGAGCGGTCGTTTACGCAAGTTCCAAGGAAAGCTACGATATCCAAAACAAAAATAGCTATAATGGCGAAGTTACATTTTATAGAATTGAGGACGGAGATCAAATCATGGTAGGCCAAGGAATTGTCTTATATGCCATTCATACACCTGGTCATACCAAAGGGAGTATGTGTTTTTGGTTAGAAGATAAAAAAAGCGACAACAATGATAATCATGCTTCCACCTGCTATCTTTTTACTGGAGATACGATATTCATAGATGGAATTGGCAGACCTGATCTTCACAGTCAGGTAGAAGAATTTACCAGCAACCTATATGACTCATACCATCAAAAAATCCTGACATTTCCGAACGAAACAGTGATTCTCCCTGCTCATTTTGGTAAGAGATTTGAACATAATAAGCCGATTTTTAGTACAATAGAATCGATAAGGAAGGATCTCACACTTCTTTCGTTAGGAAAGGGGGAATTCATCAATTATGTCTCAAATGCTATTCCTCCACAACCAATCAATTATAAAATAATTTTGAGAATAAATAAGACGATGACGCCGNGTCATGAGGTTCAAACAGGAGAGCTGGAAGCTGGGCCAAATTCATGTGGAACTCCAGCCTAGTCTATTTTGTAGAAAAAGTAGTACTGAGAATGCCAGAATTAATCAAAATCCACGAAACTGAGCCTTAGAATCAATAGCAGTTGTCCGATATACTTAGCTAGTTAACTTAGTTAATCAATGCTTATCTTTATACCGACGATGATTGGACCTACGTAACCCCGTTACCGGCCTCACCGATCTGTTCCTAGGTTGCATATTACAGATCGGTGGAGGTATTTTTTAACTACAACTAGAATATTATATCGTAGCTGTAGGTGGAGCTTCTTCCTTCTTTTGTTTTTTCCTTTTTTCCTCTAACTGCTTTATCAATAATCGTTTTGCTATTCTTCGGTGGTTCTTCTGTAGCCAGTTTGCGAATGCCTCTTCCTCTTTTAGATTCTTTTCTAAACTCTTGATAGTTTTCTTGTCTGCTTTCATTAATTCAAGTGCTCGAATCCCGCCTCCATACATGATTTCTTCCGCTCTTTCTATCACCAAATCGTTCAGTGACTCCCAAACCTCTCTTTCGTTAGCTGTACTGCGGCTTTCTATCATGAATTTCAAGGATTGTGGAGGCTGTGGTATAGGCAATATCCCCTTTTCAGCTATCGGTTCACCCCCTAGTGCTTTTATCCTCTCCTTCAAACGTTCCTGTTGTTCTCTGGTCTGAGCTAGGTGACGATGAAGCTTTTCCTTGATCTCTGAATCAATGCTCTCAGATAGCCTCCTCTCCAGCCTATCGACCGCCGCATTTTCGTAAGATAAAGCAAGGTTAAGTCCAGCTAGTGTAGTCACAAGGTTCTTATCATATGGCTGACTCATATTCTATTTTATACCATGACAAGTATAATAGAGTATTTGCATTTAATCAAAAGCATATCCAGTACCCTTTAGCGGCGAGCTCAACTAACCTTTGGCTAAGCCTTTGAGCCGCACTCTTAATGGACTCCCACTACGTTTTTCATCCAAAAGCAACGCTATCCCAACTTTGACATTGGCCCAGTTTAGACCAAGTAACGGCTTTTGCTTGGTGTTGTCACATTGATAAAATTTAATAATGATAGCGGTTTAGAACCCCGCTCACTAGATCAATCTTGCCATTCATGAATTATCATATTTTTTACTGATTTATTCAACACCCCATTGACTAGACTTGATTTACTACCTAAACTCAATGAGACTCATGGAAATATTTGAATCAGTTTCATGGATAGCAGTGGGTTTTCTTCCAACACTGCTACTTCTTGAAACATATGATAGGCTAAGGACAGGAAGGAAGAAATCTGTACTCAAAGTAGGAAGAGTACCTCCGCTGGTGACCGGATAACAGTATACAAGATACTTCTTTTCCTGTTCCTACCAATTTTTTAGGGAATGACTAACACGGCAAGTATATGTTACTGCGGAACATAAATGCAAACCATTCTCCTTCAAAAAGCATACAGATTAAGAGTACTAGATGCAGAAGTCCCAGCTAAGGATATCAACTTGAGAATCAATCATACTTTATGGATCGAAGAAAAGAATTCTTGACCTAAGGCCACTTCCCGTGAGGTGCATGTATCTATAAGTGAAACGCAGGTAGAAATTGAAAAAAGGCACTGCTTCTGACATACACACTACGATGTACATATTACTATCCCAATACAAGGGTTTTAATCTGACGAATGAGTAGCAGCATACGTATCTGATATGACTATGAACTGTCCTTTGTGTGGTCAGTTAATGGTTTGGCTTAACGGATCGATAGTCCACGAACCACCGATTAACTATTACCAATGTAGATATGACAATATATACGTAAGAAAATTTCAGGACGGAACTTATGAGATTCAATATCCAAAGAAAGAGAATAAGAAGATAAATATCTAACATGTCTGTATGTTTAATACATTTAATGAGTTCGTGGTCAGGCTGCACTGGTAGAATTTGGTTCTAGATGATGCATGGAATTCGAATGCTAACTAGACGTGAAATTCGATTGTGTATTCTTTGAACCCAACTTTCACTAAATCTGATTTTGGAAATTTATTAAGAATGTCTATAGAACGTATAACTGATACCGGCAATAATAAAAGTACTAGATCAGGTATTAAGGGAATCCAAATAGGCTGAGTGACGTCTAAATCCGAACCTCAGGTAATTTATACAAT
>AF_2010_repII_A100DRAFT_1000161_pt1 | contig 11309 bp, 12 predicted proteins | sample AmaForreplIIA100_FD_9198 | JGI IMG/M metagenome (IMG submission 9198) | reverse complement strand
CCTAAAAAGAGGAGGTTTATTAGTCCTCTACGTTTTTTGAGTTAAAGCAAAGATGATCACCTCTCCCGCTCAGTCATGAACTCAATTTTTTTTCTAACTCGAGTATTCTTTCATTTAGTTGAAAGATTTTGTTCAGGATCGTATCATGGTGCTTCGCGAATGTTTCCAAATGTGCGAGGATTTTTCCATTTTTCTCTTCGAGTCTCTCAATTTGTTTGAGGATATCATCTTGTGTGCGGGAAGTCTTCTTCTGCCTGTTATATATCCACCAACTTATTACCGCGCCGATTGCGACGCCGCCGATTATGCCCAAATACGTACTTGATGAGTTTGTCATGTCAATACAATCTCTAGTAAGTTCTGGAATACATCCCCATACCGCTAAAACTGGCCACCACATAACCTAGAATAATTATATCTTTGATTTTTATAATGCTTTCTCAACCCGTAATAGCGGTCGGATCTTCTGAATCCTAGCCCGACCAGTCCACCAGATAATAGAGGATGTGTAGCCACGATTACCATTATTGACCTGCAGATGCCCGTTACCGCTTATCGAAGACCTGGGAAGAATTACAGGCGCCGAATCATGATAGCAAGAATACCTGGTGTCGATTTTATATCAATGATTTTGATACTTTAAGAAAGTGAGGTTAGAAGGTTACATTCGTTCCAGCAACGAATAAGATAACGACCTTTCTTCGAGAGAGTAAATTATACTAAGGGTTAGCATGGGGGTAATAACTAAAAGAATCTTTTATTATAATTAAACCCTTTATTAGGAATACAGAAATATTTTCAAAAATCCATATTATATTGCAAGCAAGGTACTACTTTATTGAGCAATGTACGATCGTACTGCATAATCACATCGTTTTTATTAGCACTGTCAGCTTCTTCTTCTGTCTATAAGTGGCAGCCCGGCGTTTATGCTCCTTTACCTGTCAGATATGCAGATGCGGCATCACACCATAATAATAATCATATTCTTTCAACAGGCGGTCGAACGAACGGTATCATTAACACCAAGCACTCCCATTCATCAGTCCATTTCATCCTAATCTGTTGTGGTTGGAATTTCCAATCTACAAACAAAGAATTAACATTTAGCATAATTGGGGGTAGTGCGGCCGAACGTCAGGCTGTCAAGGATGCTGCTAATGAGTGGATGAAGAGTGTAAAAGGACTTAAACTAACATTAGTTGCTGGAAACGTGGCTACTGCTGACGTTACGTTCGGATTTCAACATAGCCCGGTTTCTGGGGGTAAAATTATTGCCAGCAAATCAAGTCAAGGAGACACAGTGGGACAGACGGTAACATACTTTGACGGAAGTGGGTATATATCACACGCCCTAGTGACTATAGCGACGAGTGCTTTTGGCAGCTATTTGAACACAGACCAACTAAAGCAAATAGCTATGCATGAAATAGGACATACTCTGGGACTAGGTCATGCTAATTTCAAAGGAGATCTTATGTCACCAAGAATCAATGACGAATTGCACGCTATTTCTAAATGTGATATTAGCGGCATAATCAGTACAAATCAATGGGCTTCTGGTAATGTTGTTGCTCAATATAATCCACAACAAGATCGTGTGAGCTGCTGACTTTTCAGAGCATTGAAGCAGATCGGGCCACTACTATAATCTCGATCATGTAGTAGGAATACTCTGCTTCGGGGCAATTCAAAAACAAAACCTAAGAATTTACTGCTTATCATGTTAGAAAACCGTAAAATTCATGTGACTACTCAACGAGACCGATCATTGTATACGTTTGTATATTTCTATGCGACTGAAAAGTGCAATGTACCCCGTGAAACTACGGAAAGAGGAAATTTCACGACTGACGCGTCTTAAATCAAGGCAATTATTAATAGATAGTCGGTTGATGGTACATTTGTTTGTGTCCCTACTAGTCTAATTTTGCCTAGAACCACTTCTTTTTGCATTGGTTCATGATGCACGCCACTTCTGTTAGTTCCCGGTCTGCCCTAACAACGAAATTATTAGATACTGCCTATATTTACCTATCGCAAGGTAGTATGTTAGTTCGTTTANTAAAAAAGCCNGCCCGAACAGAAACCACCTCTAATAACGGGGATCATAGTCTATTGCTGCACCCAGCTCTTGTAGACTGTTGCCCACGAGCGATACAAATACATCATCTAGTGTTATAGGTGAAACGGTAAATGGAAGATTCCTTTTAATCGCAAATTCGGAAATTTCTTTGACTGTGGATTCAAAAGTAAATACCCTTAAAGTCCCTGTACCTGTATCTACTACAGAACCATAGGCCTTGAGGAATTCAATATCCATGCTATCTTTTGCAACATCTATTCTAATGTTCTGCGGTATAGCCCTTCGCAGATCCTGCATCGAACCATCTGCTATTATTTTACCTTTGTCTATTATCACTATATTATCCGAAAGTAGCTCCGCTTCATCCATATAATGTGTTGTTAGCACAACTGATCTACCTTCATCTTTCCAGTCCTTTATTGCTGACCAAACTTGGCGTCGTGACACAGGGTCCAACCCAATTGTGGGCTCATCGAGAAAGAGTAATTGAGCGTCTGCGGCCATTGCCATCGCGACGAGAATTTTTTGTTTCATTCCCCCAGACAAGTTCATCGCGGGTCTATCTTTCACCTCGTAGAGCTCCAACTTTTCCAAAATTTTTTTTGCCTTCTCTTTTGCATCGTTTTTGTTTTCGCCCCTTATTTGAAGCCAGTTAAAAACATGATCCCAAGCTGTAAGTGCTCTCAGTGGCCGGCTTTCTTGCGGAACAACAGAAATCAGATTCCTTATCATCGCGGCTTCCCTTAGTATGTCGTATCCAAGGACATGCACGGATCCAGAACTGGGTGCCAGCTGGGTAGCACAGATTCTTACAAATGTGGTTTTCCCCGCACCATTCCTGCCAAGAAGCGTGAATATTTGGCCAAGTTTGACTTTTATTGAAATGTTGTTCAAGGCAGCGTCAGTTGAACCCTTATACACTTTGGAGACTTGTACTGCCTCGACTGCCAGCATGATATATATATTATTTAGCTATTGACAAATATATTAAGTAGGATCTCAGCTGACATCCACTGCGAGTAGAACAACTAATTGATAAGCTGGGCCCGATCTAAGTCAAGTTCAGTATATCATGAAGAAATAATATTGTGTACATTGGATTTGACGACCCTGCGTCCAGTTTTAGGTGGAGATCATGTTTAAAGCATTGTGCTACTTCGCAGTTANTTAAGACTGCCAAGCATCAAGTATACAATTCTCATTTAACTGAATGGGATTTGTGTATCAAGTGTTATAGATAGCGGACTTACGACTCCTTTTTCTATATAATAGGTATGTCAGACCTACTAAAATTATCGATAGTGTAACACTACTCAAAGCCAACACATTTGCCCCGCCGCTTGGGATCACAGTACATGGATACTCCCCGTAGGCACAGCCTAATGTAAAAAATATCCCGTTCCATCCGGAATGAGTGACTATCGCAAACCAGCCTTTTCCACTAATCCAAGTTCTGAAACTAAAGAAAAATGAAGGTATTACGAACAACCAGTTCGCATACGCAAGATTCTGAATATCAATTGTGTGTGTGTTTAGTATGTGTACCATTACCCAAATAATTCCCCCTGCTAGAACTACATAATAATTTCCAAAAGCATAGAATGGGATACCAAAGAACAACGTTTCCTCCGTGGGGCCTGCAGACAACACCAAAGCAAGGTAACGCGGAAGGGACTGTTCATGATAATTTATGATAATCTTTTCCACAACCAAAGTTCCTGCTAGCATAAGGATCACACCTATCCCATGATAGAACAATAGCATCAATACCAGATGGGTAATAGAAGTTCGCTGGTACTTGGATAGCCAACTTCTCGGACTCAAGTCAGTCTTGATATCTCTGATCTTTCTCTTTGTTGACGACAGTTGGCCTCATTTTTTCTGAACTACCCGACTATAAAAGTACAACATACTCCTAGTTCCTCTCCTACAGAAGGTACATGGTGAAAAAGATATAGTAGATGCGATATATTCATTAGCCAAGTGTCGTGTAACAAAAGGCAAAATGCTAAATGGAGTTTTCATCGACGGGATGTGGTTCATTGATCAGATCCCATAGTCTTTCAAAATCGAATCTAATCTAATTAGACTTTTCATACTTATCCGGAAATTCGATCTCTTCAGAACTCGTGTCCTTGCTCCATTACCCCTGACTGTACCTTGAACGGAAGGGCAAGCGATATATTAGATTGTGACAATACCCTTGGTGTGGCATTACCCAAAGTATGCTCATTTAGAGATAAAGGCGCCTATTGCACATTACCTCCTTCGTATATTGTCTCCGTAACTGACGGAGGGGAAGAGTACATGATCGCAGTCGTTTGCCATGATCACAAAGACCAAATGGAAAAGTGGATAGCGGCCAGGCAATCATTACTGAAAATCCAACTACCCAATCCAAAATTCCAAGATATGAGGTTAGTTGTCACAGATTGCATTCGTACTACCTATGATAGCTCCTTTTAATTTTACAATGCATCTGACTAGGACCACCTTCACTCGATCCTTAATCTTGACTTGTTGAATTCGGAAAGAAATGATGAATATCTCGATAACGACGAGGTTGTTCATATAACTACAAATTCTAGTATTTTTTACTGTTGTCACCGGAAATGCCTACGCCTTCCCAAGCCGCGAGAGGCTAAAAAGCAAGACTTATAAATCGCTAGCGATATTACTAGTGATATATTCTTATGACATCAAATTGGTTGGAAAGGGTAGGCAGTGTTATTCCGAGGGGGTTCTCTAGACACTACATATTGACGTCGATTAAGAAAAATCCTATGTCGGGGAAAGAAATTATTGATATAGCTAAAGTTCAAAGCGACGGAATATGGAAACCGTCGCCTGGTTTGATATACCCTATGTTGGGAAGATTACTTGAAGAAGGCCTAATAGAACAAGTGGAAGACGGTCGATACAGGATCACTATTAAGGGTCTTGACATGATAAAGGACATAGAGTCGGTGCAGAATATATTCGAAAAGCAATTTGAAGTAGCCCTACGAGTTGGCAGCGTTAGCAGGTTTATCGTCCTGGATCTACTTGATCGGCTCTCTAACATAGGAACTGCCTTAAGCTCAAACCTTGGCAAAATGACTGAACAGGAACGAAATAGGTATGAGATGTTCCTAAGGACCGAATTAGGTAAGATAGATCGGAAACAACAAGAAGAAGATAACAATTCTGCCACAAAGGAATAATGCTTGCAAATGAGCAATTTAGGCAGTAGATGGAGATGCCCCATTAGAGCGCACGATGTGTATTTTAATACGGGGACTCCAAGCTAGCTGACTATGCCGTCAGAAGTAGAAACTGTTCTAAGTGAGATTTGCTAATGAGGACAAGGCATCTATAGACTTCTATTTTCATATCTCCACAACGCATTTGAAATATCTATAACTATAATCTTGTGTTCGACACGGCTCGACGTCAAAGAGTCTGTAATCTACAAATACGACCCTTAGCTTTAGAATTTCTTGTTGTTTCAAAGAAAAGTGGGCACCAAACCGAAATGGACAACGGAATACGAAGACACAGTATACAAGATTTATGATTGGAATAAGAATTTGGCGGGGTACTTTTTTCCAAAATATGATGCAAGAGAAGAGATAGACGATCGAGAAGAAGAATTATATGATGATAATAGTGATGCCGACGTTCACGACGAGAATACTATTGAGACTTTAAATAAGTCACATCAAGTTGTCAGAGGAGGAACTCTTATGGTTCCCTTGATCAAGCTGGGATTACTTGATAAACAAGAGGGGATAGCTCTTAATTACGCGATTCATTCGTTACAACAGAATCTTCAGCATATGAAGCGATGGGAGGATTGGCTGGGACGAAACCAAGTTGAATTCAAGATCATTGGTAGTGCCGTATACACTGCCCGAGAAGACAGGAATATGCTTTCTGTAGTTCTCGGAATCGGCTTAGATGTCACTCTGGGAGAAAAGGAGGTATGCCTTGGATTGGCCCCGCTGTTAGATAGACTTCATCAAGACGGTATGTTGTAATCGCAATGCGAAAGAATACGGCACCTTCAAAAAAAGTCCGTGTTATTTGCTCGTTACCCCAGCCATGATCGCAAAACAGGAAGACATTGTGGAATAGGGGATTGTATTGATCAAGATTTTGAGGAACAGGCATGTTCTTCCGTTGCCTTATCACCTATTACCTTCACTAGTACCCTTTTATTCCTCCGGCCGTCAAATTCTCCGTAGAAGATCTGCTCCCAGGGGCCAAAGTCCAGTTTTCCATTGGTAACTGCAACAACAACTTCGCGTCCCATGATCTGACGCTTCAGATGAGCGTCAGCGTTATCTTCGCCCGTATTGTTGTGCTTATATTGATTAGTAGGAGCATGAGGCGCTAATTTTTCAAGCCATACATCAAAATCTTCATGCAAACCACTCTCATTGTCATTTATGAATACGCTTGCTGTAATATGCATAGCGTTTACCAGGCATAGGCCCTCTTTGATTTCGCTGTCGTTTACAATTTTTCTGACCTCCGATGTAATATTAATGAAGGCACGGGTCGTACTGGTATTGAAAGTGAGATATTCCGTTTTAGATTTCATTGCTGGATGTCATACTAGAGCGAGTTAAATTCTTACATGTTAGATTGATGCGTCGAGGATGTAGATCTGATTGAAATATCGGTGATTTTCTTAACAACTAATCTGGCAGCTCCAGTGATTAGAGCATCTTAGGCGATGGCTACAATTAGACCTGAGAATTGGATCGCTGCCCCTTCAAGGTTTAACTTTTTTGATAGGTTCTCTTATATTCATCAAGCGAACAATCTGCTCAAACTGGCTGTTATTTCCTGAAGTTAACACCTGCAACCGACCAGAACCACCTCTCTTTAGCATCCGATTGTGCCTAAGAAACTTTTTTACTTCTTTTGCAACGAGAATTGAGGGATCTATAAATCTCACCATTGGAAACAGGGAAGAAAGATAATGGCGTATTAGGGGAAGGTGGGTACTACCTAACACCACTACATCTATATCGGGCTTTTCCAGCTTTCCCATTAGCAAAGTCGATATGGCATCGAATGTTTTTCTTTCATTTACTAGGTGTATGCCCTTTTCTACCAAGTCTATTATCGATGAAGCATTAAACTTGGTAACGTATGTATCTTGATCTACCTCTCTCCGTATTAAGGTGGCTAGTTCTGGACTAGATATGGTGGCTTCAGTGGCCATGATACCTATGTGTTGTTTCTTTGATGACTTTGCTGCCTCTCTTAAGGGGGGGATTACCCCGATTATAGGTATGCTAACCTTTGTTCTGATCTTTTCCAAGATTTGGACAGATGGAGTGATGGATGAGAGTACTATAACTTTAGGTCCGTACTTCTCTAGAAATTTTATTGAATCCAGAATAATTTCGTACAACTGTTGTTGAGTTTTATTCCCATACGGGAAATGTATAGTATCTGCGAAGTAAAGTAGGTCTTCGGGAGGAATCTCTTTTCTTAGTTCTCTAATCACTGATAACGAACCGACCCCTGAATCGAAGACTGCGATGGGATTGTTTGTCATGACACATATACCTAGAAGTATCGAACGTTAGGCTTTGACCATTTCTCTACAATACGCCTTTGTAAAGAAATTATATCCATGAACCTATGTTACACCAGGTGTGCGACCATAATGTCAAGAATAGTTTGTAATGCTAATCCTATTTTAGTAAGTTGATATTCTATCGAAAGTTTTTCATCAGCATAAACCTTGTTTTTAATCATCCGCTACTTTCCACGTTCCTCAGTCTCAGGGAAAAGTCTGTTTCCAATTAATAATGTTTCGCAGAATCAAAATAGCGACTTTTTCCCTATGATGTTAGAGGCGTTATTGGTTAGAGTAAGTTTGGGTTTAGACTAGCCGGTAAATCCCTTTCGGCACCTTTCACGTCTAAGGCCAATAGCCGTTATCATACCGTTTTAGGTCAAATATCGTCATCTTCTTTTTATTGTATTAAGAACTAAACCCATTACCGGATTGACATTGAAAATAGCACTCCTCCTACTTTCTATTGTGTTAATTGTGACAAAAGGTAACGAACCGATAGTAATCGCTCAAGAGATCAATGAAAAGGGGGATAATTATAGTGGTACTAACAGTAATGCCTTTAGATTCGAGAACTTAATTTCAACTAGCCAAGAGGATCCCACTCGCTATTTTATTAATACCTTGAATATGTTGCATAAGTTATTTGCGGTTCAAAATACTCTAGGATACGATACGTTGAAGTCCACCATTGCTCTTTTTGTAGTAATCGATCCAATCGGGACAGTTCCCTTATTTATCGCCCTTACTGAGAAGATGGGAAGAGAAGAACGAAAGGAAGTTTCGAAGACAGCCGTTATTACTTCTGGCGTGTTGCTACTTGTGTTTGCAGTGGGTGGCACACAGATATTCGCTATTTTTGGTGTCAGTATTTTCAGCTTTATGATCGCAGGAGGAGTCCTTTTGTTCATAGTAGCTATCGAGCTCCTAACTCACGGCATATGGAGATTCGGTGCCCCTGGCGGAAGCCTAACAGCAGGTGAGTCAGGACTTGTCCCGTTAGCTTTTCCTTTGTTAGCAGGACCTGGTGCAATTACGTCAGTTATAATCTCGTATGAGACGGCAGGATTGGTTGTCACCATATTATCAATTGCTATAGTAATCGGTATCACCTACATTATCTTACAGTTCATCAACCCTATTTACAGAATACTAGGAAGACGTGGCTCAGTAATAATTACGAGGGTATTCGCAGTTTTCATTGCAGCTATTGCAATTCAGTATATAGAGGAAGGTATTAGGCAGTTCTTTGTCTGAGGATTGCTCGCAATCCTAGTCTTGTAGGCGATTTCGGGAAAAAGAATTCATATAAGTTCAGTTATCTGGGTATTGGATCTGGATAGCATCAATCATCTTTTCGATTTCGATCTGGGTCCTTCGAATTCTGCTCGTTTTTCTTTCTTTTGAAGTATTCATCCTTGCCGAACGGATGTTAATGCAATTGCCTTGGACAAGGCGCGTCCCCGGCTGCATATCCATTTTTGAACGATAAAAGCTCTGTTTATGCGAGCTCTTAAGAATGATACATGCCAATAATTCTTATCACTATTATGGTAGGTGACGTTATAGCTAAAGGAAGCCGTCTTACAAAGCAAGGTATTGTAGAGGTTGAAGAAATACCGAAGTCGGAGACTCCATTCACAGAAACAAGTGAACATAGAGGCGTAGGGACTACGAGTATTGTGCCATATTGTCATAAGCCACGCCCGGAATGGTTCAATAGTTCAATGATCAAGGATTTTCTTGGAGGTGGATTTAAAATTAAGTGTTTTTATTGTGGCACTTTTAACGTTGTGTACCCGAGAGACCAGGAGTATATGCGTGCAACGTTGCAACCCTGCCGTCGCCAAGATAGTGTCTTATCGATGTTCAAGTGTATTGCCTGCAGACAGTGGACAAAATACTTCTGGGACAAACGTCACGATTTGGAGAATGGTAACAACAACATGCTTTCTTGATCAAGCTAAGTTTACTAGATATATGAACACACCCATGGAGTCAGCTCTTTATTCGACACCACTAGTCGAATAAAAGACTTAAGGCTACCGTCTACTCACTGAATAGCGGGCTTAAATATTTGATCTTATTTGGAAATAAACCACATAATCATAGCGATTGAAAATCAGACAGAAGAATTATACGACATTAAATAAATACAGCTCCTATTTTTAGCCGCGATTGCTCATTCTCCATCTCCTCAGTCGTGTCATGCGAAACTCTATATTGCCTAAGTCCGATTTAGTGTTGTTCTAGGATGGAGATTCTACAGGACAGTTACTTGGCGAAATATCTATTTGAAAAGTATTCCTCAAATCCAAAAAACTGGAAGTTCCTTATTTCCACAAGATCTGTAAGAGACGGATTCTTTGATGCGACGGTCTCCAACGTCGATGAGGTATGGCAACTCAAAATCGATTCAATCTACAAGCCAATACCCATAATCCTCGGAACTAAAGTCGATCTTGATGCTTCTAGGATAGAAAGAAGGATAAGTAGCAGGTCACCTCCCTTTGGATATAGAAAGCTCGAGCCGTCATTTATGATGAATCTACTAAAAAAGCTGACCCAGGAACAACAAACGAATGCTCACAAGGAAGCTAGCATCAGCAGTTATGTGAATTCAGTTCTTGGGTCTCTCGAGACTGTTGCTCCAGTAACAGGGGGAAATTATGCTTATGGTCCGTTTGTATTCACGGAGAGAAACCCGGTTAACTCAAGTGAATATGAGAAACAAGTTTCTGAAAAATTGGCTCTCATGCTGCGCGATAATCTAAGAAGCAAGTATTCAGGCTACGGTTAGAAGTACAGTATTTAATTAACGACCTATTCGTCAGCTGGACTGCATGAGATGAGGCCTACGTCAAACGATACTTTTTGAAGTAAGCAAATACGTTGAGTTAGCCATGGTTGGCGATTAATTCAAGTTCGTGTTCTGAACATACACGCTCCAATTTAATATGATGGTCAAACAAATACCGGCATCCACACGGGTATTCAATCCTCTTCTGATCTTGCTGCCTAGTGGAATGAGGAGTCACCATTTTTCTCTTCTCTCGGCCTTCAGTTCCATACATGTCGTCACTTGTTTTATCCGTATGATCTATGGACAATATAGTATATGTAGGTAATCTGCACTTAAGAAGGAATACCGACTATTTTTTGGGTATTGCTGTGCTATCTTCTTTTGGATATCTTTTCTGTATACTTCTGACATCATTCACTTGAACTATACAATTCATTTATTGGAACTCTGTAGAACCTATTGATCGGTACTCGGTCTTACTCTGAATGCGTAGACATGGTGCGCCTTATCCGCCAGCTGATGTATCTCATCTCATTCCCTATTTCTACCTAAGCTATCTCTTCTAGCAAGAATACTAAGGTTCGTAACATTCTGATTATCCATCCAGTACAATACAATATTAGAATGTAAATTCGAGAATTTGCGCAGGCTTGGATCTCATCCAAAGTCTGGAAGAAGAATACTTCAATAATATAAATTTCGAGTCGTTATCTAGGCATTGATCATAACTTAGGACAGTGCTTCTAATTATTCTTAATCGTCATTTACTATTTGTCACTGACATAGCTGATAGGAGCTGTTTCATTCATTTTGTTCTGTATGTGCAGTAAACGTATACCTTT
>AF_2010_repII_A100DRAFT_1000156_pt1 | contig 11402 bp, 10 predicted proteins | sample AmaForreplIIA100_FD_9198 | JGI IMG/M metagenome (IMG submission 9198) | reverse complement strand
GTCTTGATTCCTACAAGAAGTAGTACTTGGTTAAATGTATCTGACAACGAATGGAGTGTCTCAGCCAGCATCCCGACACTACCTGTGATCATAGCCGCGGAGAATTTGGCTATCGCTATTCCAAGATTACCCACAAGGGCTGTATACACTGCCTTTTTTGAGCTGGTGACCACTTTTCCTGATTATATGACCTTGTAAATCGTAGTAAATCAAGCTTTACTGCCCTAACACCTGCTTGCTATACAATACTATACTTAGTCAGAATGAAGGCAGATCTAGGAAATCATGCTTGGTGTTCTCATCTTACAACTTTGAACGCCGTTTCAAAAATTGTCTCCAAAATTCCGCATTTGTTCATCAACTTTCCCTGCGGTTCCTTAACTCTTGAGCATGTTCCCATTTATGAGTTCGCTGATCAATCTTTTTCTCATGTTCATCTCTGACATGATGTAGTCTGTCCTTTTCATGTATGAATTCCTGAATTGAGATGATCTGTATGACTATAATCTTGAACCGGGTCATCAAGAGAGTCCTATTTTGATAAATCCCTGTGAATCCACTACTACTTGGACTCTGCCATGTTCTACAACCTGAGTTGCGATCGACTCAAGGAGATTTTTATTCTATACTTCCTTACCTGTGCCCCATCCAACGGGTAAGATGAGTAAATCCAAGCCTGATAGTTTTCGATAGCGGCTTAGAGCTCGTGACGTAGCCATTAACACCCATCACTACAAATGTGGTCAATGTGTCAGTTCCTACATGCAGTACCTACGGTACCGAACACTCGAGGCAACATCGTTTGATAGAGCTTGTTTATTTGGAATACTAGTGGACCATTTTATCCATCCTCCTCATGTAATATGAGTGCGCCAGCGAATAATGAGTTTAAAGGAATAGATGTACCGATTATAACATTAGTCTACTTTTGATTGTTCTACCAAACCTGAAAAAGGAATAATCTGGTCGTGAATACGTGTGATGATTGCTTACGTAAAAAAGTAACTAGACTGTTATAAATGATATTGGATCGTAATTCGAGGCCGGTAGTCCCAAAAATTAAAGGTTATGAATTGCGATCGGAGTATGTCTTCAAAGAAAATGACTTAAAACATTTTCGAACACGCTATATGGTTGCGCGCCAGTAATTTCAAGTGGTTGCTTGCCATTTGCCAAGAGTACAAAGCTGGGCGTTGCATTAAGTCCAATACTCTCAGCAAGATTGAAGTTATCCGCGACCACCGCTGCATATTTTCCAGACTCAAGACATTGAGAGAATCGATTAATGTCTTCAATCCCTAAATTTTTTGCAAACTGCCTTAAATTCTCCTTCGTAACCCATCCTGTATTTTCACCTTTCCAGTTATTATATAGCGTATCATAGTATTGCCAATATTTTCCCTGATCAGAAGCACAGTACGAGGCTTCTGAAGCTAGAGTTGAAGCCCTATCGGCCGGTAAGTCATTAATAGGGAAGTCTTTGAATAAAAACCTGACCTTCCCCGTGTTCACGAAATTTCTAAGTATTAAATCCTTGGAATCTGAATGAAACCTATGGCAAAATGTGCATTGATAATCCCCAAATTCGATCAGTGTTATGGGAGCTTCGCTGTTACCTAACGCAGGAGCATTTGGGATCGTGGGCGTTGATATTTTCTGAATTATAGTGCTAGCTGTTTGTGGTTCAACTAGATTATGAGTCTGTTGCTGCGACAATCCAAACCTCGACGAGAAAGTTCCGCTTAGAGTCACTCCAATCATAATTACTGAGAATAAAACACCCAAGGTTATGAAGATTTTTCGACGGCTTCTCTGCGGGTTCTTGTACTTCTTATTATTCATTTCAAGCCCTCCGGATGGCTCAAGTAACCAGTTGACAAATTTCTACGATAAATAAATTTTTCCCCACTACCAAATTCCTTCACGGATTTTGTTACTAGTTTGACCATCAGCTGAGCAATCTAAGAGCCTAGTGGGGGGAAAAATCATGCTTATGTCAGAACTTGCATAAAATTCGACGGTAGTCGAACATTGATAAATAAACAAAACTATAACGCTATTCAGAATATTCACCTATGAACACCTTTAGAAATGTGGACATCCACTGGAGGCTCATGAAGATCGCTATAATGACTGATTTATGTCTGTATTGGGGCTGAGTTCGCGATCTTTTGCGAAATCTCAATCAAAAAACGCAGGAAATCCAAGTTCTAAAAGGGCGCCTGAAAATACCAGTGTCTTCTTCTGATTTGTGACGAGAGTAGAAGTACTATCTCACCTCACTAATAGAGATGTACTAGCAATCAATTCGGTTAATGTTGGATTGGCAGAACATATAGCTATCTCAATGAAGAGCACTAGCTAGGTCACTGTTTTTTCCATCGACGCGAATAAGATTCCTCTTTGATGTCAAGTCCTTTGAACATCTGAAAATATGCTTGTCTTACCTTATTCTGCTTGTCTAATTCAGATTGGATCCAAAGCGTCTCAAATATAGATATACAAGAAGAAACGGTCAATTCACTATTCGAATATACGGCCGAGCCAGACGCCTCTTCAAAGGTATTCTTTCTATCATCAGCAATTTCTATAGCTACGGAAGTTGATTGATCAACCACGATACTCAAAATCTTCGTTTGCAGCGGTTTTGTGATGTATTGGACGCGCATTTCTCCGTGGCCAAGTCCGAGTTCTTCTTGAATTCTGTCCTTGTGAATATCATTTCCTACTTGTATTAGCACCTTAACTGTCACGTCAAGTGGGATTTGCCGTAGCAGGTTTAGCATTCCACTATACTTGGCCCTATAAAAGGAATTGGTAGTAGAAAATAACAAAAGAATCTCATCCTTCGCCGACATTAACAGATTGTTAACGATTTTCCTTATTTCTGCAGGATCGTTAATTGTGTCTGCAAAATCGCTTCTAATTCCTCGTTCAATTTGCTTGATCTTCTCTTTTGCAGGAATCGCTTCGTCACAAAGATTATCAAATAGGTATTGCTGTATGTCTACAAAGGATTTATCTGTAATATGAAAAAGTGGTTGTTCCTGCCTTCTTGCTTTTCGGTCGTCTTCATTCTCTATCACGTAACAGACGTAATCAGCTCTATCTGCTATCTGAAAATTACCTTTGACTTTATCCTTGTGGAAAACCTCTCCGTATTTCATAATTCGTTTGCAAAAATGTAGATTTCCTTCGTTGATGTCAGTAACGAGCCTCACTCTTATTCCTTTACTTTTGAGAGTTTTCATCTCGTTCAATAGCTTTTCATTTTTTGCTAGTAAGGCGATTCCATTCTGGTCGATACAAGTATCGAAACTTTCCTTTAGGACTGAAATTATTTGCAGTGGAAATATTGCCTCTTGTTCATTAGGATACTGGGTCTCTATCTGAGCACGAGGCCAATTGGCAGACAAGGTCGACTCTCTATTATTGTTAGTCGTGCCATGCATATTTAAAGTCAGTAGTTCATTCTGAGGATCTCGAAACACCAAGGCAGCCATCATTGATATTCTGGCATTTATGGTTACATCGCTTTCTACAGGGGCAATTGTGCCATTCATATACAATAGCGCTATGAAATGGTCAGGTCCTAAACTCGATCTTAGCAAATCCCGCTGTGGATTTCGTAGAGCCAGACGTAAGGGTACAAGCTTTTTCTCAGGTAGTGTCTACAGACCATTCAAGAGTTGGCTGGTCTTTATCCGCTTTAGACGGTTTCCATCAACAAGTTAATGTAGATGCTGGAATTGCTATTATAGATACCGGAATAGTTCTTACCCATCCTGACCTCAATGTCTTCAGACGAGTTACCTTCGTTCCAGGCACATCAACAGCCAAGGATGATAATGGCCATGGAATGGTTGTAGCAGAGCATGCATCAGCCGGTTGTCACACGGTCAACGTGTTCACTCGGATCGTTGATTGGCTTTTTGATCCTATTGTATCCGGCGAGTCGATTTTTCATTTTGAATCAGGCACTAGGAACGATTAGATACATAATACGAGTATTTTTGAACATTTAATTGACAGTGATGTTTGTTCAGCGATTTATCTATCTCTGGTCAGTTGCATCGACGACATAGAAATTTAATTTTGCTTTACAAACAAGAGGAATAACTTGTTGATAATAGTTCATAAGAAGTCAGAAAGGACATAACTAGGAGTCCGTTTTCGACTCATTGTCGTCTATATATATAAACTAATGATGAATTTGTTATTATTGTTAACGATAGATGGCTCCCATGGGGAAGGTGGTGGCCAAATTGTTAGAACGGCTGTTACCCTCTCAGCAATCGCAGGGAAGCCGATAAGAATAATCAATATCAGGGCAAAAAGGCAAATTCCTGGTTTGCATCCTCAACACGTAGCAGCGGTGAAGGCAGTCGCTGATCTATTTTGCGCAAATACTGAAAACTTAAGAGCGGGAGCAGATTGGATAAAATTCATTCCCACATCTAGTGAGGCTGGAAATTTTGAATATGGTGTAACAAAGATAGATATCGGAACAGCAGGGAGTATTCCTCTAGTACTACTAACTATTATTCCTGCAATCTCAATTTCTGGTAGAAGTCATAGCCTTCAGGTTATTGGTGGCACCGATGTTAGGTTTAGCCCAACCATAGATTACTTAAGATATGTCGTAAGAGAAGCGTACGGGAGCCTTGGGATAAGATTTAGCTTAGACGTTTGCAGAAGGGGATATTATCCGACGGGTGGGGGTATTGCAGATATTGAGATATCTGCTTATAATTCATCATCAGATAAACCATTAAATCTTGCTGAAGGTACAATTAACGATATAACGGAGAAGGAAGCTTCTGTCTCCCCGTTAGAAGTTAGAATTGCTAACGTATGCTGTAAACTACCAAGGCATGTTGCTGAACGACAAATTTCATCCGCTATCTCGACTCTCGAAAAAAATGGTGTTAATATTAGTAACCCTCAGACACACACCGAAATGTCCTTGTCTCCAGGAACATCTATTTTGATTTATGGTGCATCTAGAAACAATCATGATTGCCGTTATATTGGTGGAGACTCTATAGGGGAAAGGGGAAAACGAGCTGAATCCGTCGGGATAGAAGCCTCCCAAAAATTTCTTCAAGCTTATTTGCAGCATGCTCAAGTTGATTCCTTTCTTGCAGACATGCTTGTAGTCCCGCTAGGTTTAACAAAAGTAGATTCTCGCTTCAGAGTTGCTAAGGTAACCGAACATCTTAAGACAAATTTATACATTGCAAGCCAGATAGTTCCTGGCTTTAGATACCATATTGAAAGTGCTGTGGAAAGGCAAAAAACAGGCTATATTGTGACTATTGAAAATGAACACTGATCGACCATGAAAAGTTATTGGCATAACTAACATGGGTGGCGTTCTTGTTTCCATTAGATTGAGCAAGAACTTCTGATCTTTTGGGGAGATCTTACAGGCTTCATGGGTAGGCCAAATTATACGAGATTGACACGAACTTACTGAATTACAATCTTCAAATACTGAGTAAGTTAGTTTTGTCAATGATCCAGAAAAGCACGAAATTGAAGATTCATAACTAATATGGCTGATCAATTAAACCAATAGAAAGGTTGGTAATTTGAAATAATGAAAGCATCAGATCTTTTCATAAAATGCTTAGAAACCGAAGGAGTAAAATACATTTTTGGTATGCCTGGCGAGGAAACCAATGACCTCATTATTTCATTGTTAGATTCAAAGAAAATTAAATTCGTACTAGTAAGACACGAGCAAGCAGCAGCTTTTATGGCTGATGTTTATGGGAGATTGACCCAAAAGGTAGGAGTTTGCCTTTCTACTTTGGGACCAGGTGCTACAAACCTCACTACGGGGGTTGCGAATGCCAATATGGATAGATCTCCAATTCTCGCTATAACAGGTCAAACAGATACGGATGTCCTACATAAAGAGTCTCATCAGAACATGGACGTCATAACCATGTTCAAACCGATAACAAAATGGAACTGGTCAATACGCAATGCAGACAATATCCCAGAAATTATCAGAAGAGCTTTCAAAATTTCACTAGAAGAAAAGGCGGGTGCAGTACATCTAGAATTGCCAAAAGACATAGCGAAAGAGAACTCTGACATTAGGCCCGTACTGACTCAAAATTTTTTTAGATCACGACCGAACCAGGAATTAGTGAAAAGTGCTGCGAGGTTAATTTGTATGTCAAAAATGCCTGTTTTATTGGTTGGTAATGGTTGTATACGGGGGAACGCGAGCTTACATTTAAGGAAATTCGCAGAAAAAACAAGAATGTACTCAATGAATACATTCATGGCCAAAGGCGTAATATCAGATAAATCACAAAGACATCTCCAAACAATCGGCATCAAAGAAGCCGATCATGCTCAGCTCGCTATGAAAGAAGCTGACTTGGTTATTGCTGTGGGATACGACCTCGTGGAATATAGTCCTAAAAATTGGAACGGGGATTTGAAGAAGAAAATTATTCATATTGACTTTACTCCAGCGGAAGTTGACACGTATTATCCTCCTACGATAGAAATTGCGGCAGATATCGGCTACACGATAGATGCTATCTTGCAAGTGTTAGAGAAGGAAGGAAACAAACTAAATCCGAAAGTAGAACATATGTCTAGTTCGGAGATTCCGGCACTTTTGAAACAAGTTAAACAAGAGGTGGTGTGGAGGATTGAAAGGCACAAGGATGATTATTCATATCCAATAAAACCTGAAAAATTGGTGAATGATGTTAGGAGTTCTCTAAACGAGCGCGATATTCTTATTGTAGACGTAGGCGTCCACAAACTATGGATAGCTAAAGTATATGCCACGTACAAACCAAATACGTGTATTATTACTAACGGATTTTGCTCAATGGGATTCGCACTTCCAGGAGCAATTGCTGCGCAGCTTGCAAGACCTAAGCAGAAAGTTGTCGCGATGTGTGGAGATGGTGGTTTTTTGATGAACCTTCAAGAACTTGAAACAGCTGTCCGCCTGCGCCTTCCTCTTATAATCATTGTGTGGTGTGACTCTGATCTAGGTATGATCTCACTAAAGCAGATAGATGAATTTGGGAAAAGTGCTTTTACGAAGTTCAACAATCCTGACTTTGTTAAACTAGCCGACAGTTTTGGGGCTTATGGTTATGATGTTAAGTCTAGCTTGGAACTCCCTAAGGTGTTAAATAAAGCGAAGGAATCGAATCATATCCCTGTTGTGATTTCAGTTAATGTCGACTATTCTAGAAATCGTATATTACTGGATGATAGCTATATTGGGTAGGAGTTTGAAATAAGAAACTATCCTATCCCCTATGAGGAGTGTTCAATTACAAATGTTTCTACTTTATCACTAACTTATCACGGTGCGCTATCGGAAGAGAACGGTTACACAACCCGTTCTGGCATTGTGTGCCTTATTTCTCCATGCCTGGATTTTGAATACAAATCCAGTTTAAGCTTTACCTGGACGATTATATCGTAACCTAATCCTGCGACTTGATGCTTTTGTTTCGTTCGCTCTAGTATGTTTAATGATTACTATCGCCAGCCCAACTCGTCTAGTATGGAGTCTAGGTCAGGTTTATCTAGTCCTATCCCCATCCTCGCATCTCTTCTGGAGACAATACTACCTCTTTCAAAGGCGATAATAGTAGGAACAGCGTTTATCGAAAACCTGTCCCAGAGAGGATTGGCATCTTGATTGAGTTTGGCTCCATACGTTTTGTAACCTATAGTAGATTTGTATTTTGTGGCGGCAGATTGAAAGATTGGTGTGAATCTTTGACAAAAGGGACACCAATCCGCATAAAATAATACTAAGGCCTTTTCTCCTAGAGATATTAAGTTCTCAAATTGAGTCGGTTCAAGGTGTTCCATAAGTACTTCATGGAAAATAACTAAATATATATCAAGTAACTTGGTTCATATAGGAATAGTGATGGCTACGTTACCTCCTATCAACATCACTTATTCGAGCCTTGATTATGTCAACTCCGGTTAGATCGATGTACTGGCGTAAAAGAATTTCATCACAACGTCCAATCAATTTACGTTGAAAAGCTGTAAAGTGATTTTTTTATTGTGAGATGAAAGGGATATAGGCAGAGCTTTTTAATTATTGCCTTCGATACCAGACCTTTCCTTAATCACCTAGTGAAAAGAACTTTTCTGTAATTTTTCTCAAAGTGTCAAAATTCTGCTCAACTTCAATTACTACATTATTGTATTCGTACCTGACATTGAATGATTTTAGGATGGTACGAAATAAACTAGATTTCTTACCATCCTCTGTGATGTCAATCTTATCGATAATAAGCAACTTCTCATCTAGAAGCCATTTGATCTTTCTATAGGCAGTAGTATGAGACAAGCGGGTTTCAAGTATGATCTGATTAACTGATTTGGATTGAAGCATGGCTGAATCTAAAATCTTTTGTAACTCCGGGTCAGCCAAGGCAGCAAGGATCGCACGTTTCAATCTCTCGCTTTTGATTAGCATCCCCCCTCCTCACGGTCCTCTTGTCATCGGAGCATCATAAAGAACATGAAAAAGAGGCTAACAATTTCAAAGATATAAGTGTTCTAGACCTTACCATCTCAGACTAGCTCCAGCGGATTCATCAAATTAAGACTTCTAAACTGCGAATGTATCTTACTAGTCTTGGAACCGCAAGAGTTCTAGGTTTCTTATATTCAATCCACTATTCATTCCTCGATTGACTTGCCTCTCTATGGCCCACTGTCAACTTTTGTGAATTCNCAATGTGAATTCACCTGTCATCAAGTAAATTAACGGAAATTCTTTTTGTTTCCGACTCTAATAATAATCTATTATTATGAATTGTAATTGTTTTTTACTACACTTAAAGTAAGAGCTTTAGCATACTATGATATGTGCCCCAGATATTAACAAATCATAACCAAATACTGCATGACATTTGCAACCAAATACTAGAAATTGACAATTCTATTAGGTTCGCGGGTTTTGCCAATAGTATGGGGAGGATAATAGCAGCTCAACATAGACAAGTACTAATGTCTGTAGAGAGAGAGAAGGAGCGGTCTTTGTTAACCAAAGATGAATTAGAACTATCAGCTATCGAATCTGTGTTAAGGATGGTTACCAGAAAAGATATGATATCAAAGCTTGGTAAGCCAATATACTCCTTTACAATTTACGAAAAGGTAAGAAGGGCAACGATATTGCTGGAGAATAGTGATAATAGTGATTGTCCTTCTATTCTCATGGTATCCTTTGACAACAACGAAGATGCAGGAACTTACCAAGAATCTATAATCACGAAGGGGATATTGCCACTAGTGTCATATTACTTGAGACGCTAGTTTTTTTGAGAACAGACCCTAATTTGAAATATTAAGAGTCTTGTAATTAGGTAGGCCAAGATTAAGTCTTGCCTTTAATCTTCATACTCTGTTTTAACCCAATATTTTATAGTCTGGGATTGAGTAAATAGATCTGGTAGGTCAAAATAATGTCTATGCCGGTAGTAGGGATACTATCTATGATTATTATCATTATCATCGTGACAAAACCGGTTGGGATAGCCTCAGCAGATTTGGTATGTTTGGAGCATAATGTTTCAACGAAAAGGGTCGGAGGACAGTATGTCGGCTAGAGGGAATACTAAGAAATCCGGTGATAGAGAAGCAGAGGAATTTGAAATGCTTGGTGATAACCTGAATAGATTGTATAAGAATACTATAGAACACGCGCAAAAAGAGCAGAACAATTTCCCTCTTAGCTTGAACGAAAAAGAACGGAAATGTAGCCGCGATAATCTGTTGTGCTATTTAGCATTAAGAGAGTATGATTTGTCAGACCTACAGCTAAGGCTAGCTGAGCATGGCCTTTCATCCTTAGGAACACTTGAAGGTCAAGTGTTAACAAGTATTGAACATGTGCTGAAACATTTCGGAATCCCAGCAATTTCTACTAGTAGCTTGTGCAAGATCACTTCCAAAGATGCGAGTTCGCTTCTTTCCAAACGTAGTGAGTTAATGTTTGGTTCTTCAGGTAATGGAAGAAGAACGCACATCATGGTGACGCTAGATTCTTCTGACATCCACCAACACGAATTGATTGAGCTGCTACTTGAGAATGGTATGGATATAGCTCGTATTAATTGTGCACATAATACTAGACGAGATTGGCAGTTACTGATTGAAGCCATACACCATGCAGAGGATCGATTGGTGCAGCGCGGACAAAGAAGCGGAAACAAATGTATGCTCTTAATGGATCTTGCAGGTCCAAAGATTAGGACAGGTCCTATGGAGCTCAAAGTACGCTCACTAAAAATTTCTGTCCCAAAAGATGTACATGGCAGACCTGTGCGTTTTGTTGAAGGATTCTTAGATAGCGAAGCAAAGCAATGCGAACTAATTAGCGTAGAAGGAGCGCCAGTAAGTTTCGTAGTAGCATTGTCAGGAAGCGAAGGCGGCGTTCTAGGAACTTTAAAGATAGGTCAAAAGATAACCTTCAGAGACTCACGTGATGAACGCCTACGTAGAATCACAGTACTTGAACGAATAACTCCTACGAGGCTGCGAATAGGACTTGAACAAACTGCTTGTTTAGATGAGGGTATAAAGCTAGAATGTCAGACAGATGTTAGTGAGGACAGATGTTCATTCACCGTGGGTCCTATTAAGCCCCAGCCAATTGATGTGAAAGTAGTCGCTGGTGATACACTAAGGCTCTATAGAGATAATTCAAAGTTAGGTCACTCTGCTGCGTCTTATGACAAGCCTGCAGGAATTAGTTGTACTCTTCCCGAAGTTCTTAACCAAGTTATTGTCGGTCACAGAGTATTCATAGATGACGGAAAGATTGAAGCTATCGTGCGTACCTCAAATACTGAGTACCTAGAGTTAGAGATCATTTCACCTAAAGACACTGTGGCAGAAATCAAGTCCAATAAAGGTATAAATTTTCCCGATTCGGTACTTCAGATGCCAGCCCTGACTGCTGAGGACATTAGGAATCTAGATTTTGTCGTTAACCATGCGGATATGGTAGGACTTAGTTTCACTCACAGACCCGAAGATATCTACGATTTGTATGAAGCGCTGTATAAATCGGGTCATCCAGAGATAGGCATAGTGGCGAAGACAGAAACGGCTGATTCAGTTCATAATTTGGCCAAGATACTAATTGCTGGACTTCAAATGCCAAACTTTGCAATATTAATTGCAAGGGGAGATCTGGCTGTAGAAGTAGGATTTGAGAACTTGGCTTTCATTCAAGAAGATATTCTCTGCTTATGCGAAGCAGCTCATATACCTGTGATACTAGCGACACAAATACTTGAAAGCCTAACTGAAAGTGGTCTGCGGAGTCGCGCGGAGATAACAGATGCAATTATGGGACAGCGTGCAGAATGTGTAAT
>AF_2010_repII_A100DRAFT_1000155_pt1 | contig 11404 bp, 12 predicted proteins | sample AmaForreplIIA100_FD_9198 | JGI IMG/M metagenome (IMG submission 9198) | reverse complement strand
GAAAATCGAGCCTATAGAAGTTAACTTCAATGGAAGATATATTAAATGCAATGGATGTGAAAAGATAGTAGCTGGTACCGAAGCAAAATATCTTGAGCGATTATGCGTTATGGGTGGTTTTCCAGGCGGCGGCATAGTAGCAGGTATTATGCCTATGTGCAAGGATTGTTACTATATTGAGGATGGAATATTATCAGCCTTGCTCAAAGTGTGACGAGGACTTTTGGTGGTTCTTTAACCATCAAATCCTCGTCGTAGAACTCATATGTCGTCACTATATCTTCTACCCTAAGGTCGCTGAACACCCCCTACTTTTTTCTTCTTTGTCTTCTAATGTCTGACCAATAAACTGAAAATGACTGATAACAATCAGGAAGATGTTGCACCAATAGTCTACTCAATGCCATTGTTTACCCAACTGATGATCTCATAAGGCTGAATAATATCGCGATATCCTAGGTCTGGTGACCAATCTAAAACATCACCTCAAGAGCTGCAATATTAGTCCTTCGGCCGGTGCGGCGTTCTTATCATCACAACGATAAAAAAGCACTAGTAAACAGGCAGGACAACAAGCCGAACCTACTAGTGAAATTTTGTATTCAACTGACCTCCATAAAAAAACTAATGTCTCTGCTATCCCAAATGATGAAGGTAATTTGCAACATAGGCAAGAATCGGGGTCAGATAGGTCAGTCATTGAACCCTTGCTTGTGGATGCTCAATTGTAGGAAATAGTATGTAAAATAATAATTAACATCTTCCGTAAATCTATAACCTGTTCCTAACCGGTGTAATAACCAATGAAGGAACCTAGTCTTTCTAACCTCATCATCTTCACATTACAATTGATCATTGACCATCCTCGATTAGATAGCTATGCTATCTATCATGTCCAGCGTGTAAACTTTTTCAAGTAATGTTGTTGTATATACAATAACCTTGGTAGTTAGTCATGAAATTCATCTAAAAGAACGACCAATTGGTATTTGGGAAGATCTCATCTATGGCTGCCATACTAAGCATGACACTTTTCCAAAATAACAGAGTATTCAGAATGGCCGTATCTAAAAAATTTAAGTTACCATCTAAGATCATGGATGCCATGCGAGTACTATCATCAGTTAGACATGGCATCAGCTTCAAGTCATTCTATATACAATTACTCTAATTCTTTGGTATTTCTGACAGTCAACAAAGTCCTCCCTTCAAGGGAACTACTATATTAGATGAAGCTCACCTGCTAGAATCAGAGATCGTAAAGTTTAGAGGAATATCTATCTCAAAAAGAAAATGGAAACGATATATTCCCGATTTAAAGATAGTCGATCATGGATATGATGATATAGAAAAGTGGGTTGATTTTCTTACGGACCTTGAGAAAAGGATGCTTACAGGAAATGGCTTCAATGCAGAAATGTTGTCAGAATTTGGAAGAGGCCAGAGGGATAAGAATTCTGTCGATGATAGAAAGGTAGTAAGAGCTTCGGATCTATTTGAAAGTGACAAAGAAATCGATGAAATCTATGGCGGAGGACCCTCTTCTTTTGGTAAAGAACCCGGCGGCGAAGAACTTGCAATTGAAGTAATAAGAGACAGACAAAGGTTGACACGGGCATTAGAGAATATTCTTTCAAATCCAAAAAGCTGGATAGTATCTGAAATAAAAAAGGAAGGCTATGAAGTTACAGGAGTTGAATTAAAGCCACTAGATATATCTTCGTATTGCCAAGATGTATTCGAAAAATTTAACAAAATCCTAATGATGAGCGCTACAACGAGACAGATACGTACTTTAATGCCAACTCATTTTGAAAGATACGAAAGCTGATTAGAATCGTGTTTTAATACTGTCGTTCACTAATAGAAGTAAGCTCTAATGATTAGGAAATTTGTAGGAAGTGGATTCAAGATTCCATGTTCTTGTTGTAAAACCTTCAATATTGTTTACCCACAAGACGCAGACTATATGCATGCGTTGTTGGAACCTTGTTTGAATAAAGATAGTGTCTTAGCAACATTCAAATGTATAGCTTGCAGACAGTGGACCAAATACTACTGGGATAAACATCATGATTAAGGATGCATATGCAAGCAATATCAGTAAAAAATATAGCTTCAGCTAACCAATAAACTGAAAATGACTGAAATTCCTCCGAATGCAACAATAAGACAGGAGTACGTTAAGTGTGGTGATCCTGATTGTGAAAATTCCCATATTTCTATGCCTATTGGAAACAATATAAGAAATTAAAGAAAAAGATATGTTGACAAGAATCTTGAGGATTTTGGTCTTAGAAAGATAGCCAAGGAAATAAACATAGTTAAGCCAAGGCAATTAATCAAATTGAAGTTTATAGAACAAGAGGTATCCAAAGGTAATGTACTAGCAGAACAATACCTCGAAAAATTAAGAAAGGAAGAAGTTAGTATTGACTGGGCTCACAGAGTATTAATCAATAGTATTCGTCAGCAGAGAATGTTAAAGATGGTGGCAATCGCAGACGATAGACATTTCAGCTATTATAACAAAGTTGGATTGGTACAGTTCATCGCTTCAGAGATGGAAAAAGAAGGATTAGATGTAAACAATGAAGAGAATCTCGATAGTTATCTAAACACGAGGTTTATGTAACTGCTATCAATCGAGTAAGGCATTATCTGTCGAATATTGTATCTTATTATTGATTGGTTGCAGCGTATATTTTGTTGTTGTAGTAATGACAGCACTACGTAATTTATAGCTAAACTGAAGCTAGTTTCTAGTACAGTAGTAATACTCGAAATGACCCTAGTAGCACTGGTCGTACGATATATAGCAATAAAGACACTGAGATGACGAATGAATCAAAGTCAGAGTAGCACAATTGCATAAAATTTCACCATATTGGGAGCTGCAAGAACATAATAACTTATCATAATATGACATCCAAAATTTGTGATCTTCCGTGAATGCTGTTAAATAATGACATAACGACAAATTCTAAAGATAATCGATAGAATTTGACTTGAGTCATGACGATTATATTCACATATGAATTGATTAATAGCATTATCGGTTACAAATTCGGTTAATTCCTTTAAATTTATTATAAATAAGAATATTTTATACAAAATACTTTTATACGATATGGTGCTAATGATGCCACTCAAGATGAGATAGAAGAATATGGTTGTCAGCCGTTAGGTCGTATAAAAGAAAAACCCGTAACAGATTTGATTAATCAGCTGGACATAGCGGACGGCTTAAAGGGAGTGTTGATCAGTAGCGGCTTTACACTTAAGTCGCTGCTAAATGCATCGGCATCAGATTTTGCCATCCTTGGTATTGATCCGTATGTAGCTATGCTTGTAAGTAATGCAGTCAAAAAGTTACAAGACAGCATACATTATTAAATCTTGGGCAAAAAAGAAATACACTCTAGATGAGCCGCCAGCTGGCTTGAGTTCATGTTATATAAATAAGATTTGTTCCCACTCTTATTAGCCACTCTCTATCGCAGACATTCATATATTCCCTCTTTTACCTCCTCCAAAAATTCTGCATGCACTTCCTTCCTCCAAAAATTCTGCATGCACTTCCTGCCTCACATAGAGTGGGTACGGCAATCGGTACAAACCTCGAAGTCCTTAAATCTCAACTTATGCTCTGCATAATTCCAACACCCTAATATCTCTAGACGATGTAAATTATTTTCAAATTTTTTGGCAACGGTCACATATCCTAAGATCTATTCACCACTTATGCGAGATGGTCTGGATTCACCTAATACGACTCAAACTACCTACTGTCTCAATCCGTATGCCATTCCCGGTATGAAACCGAAAATCGCTGCTATACGTAGAGTCTGCGATTCAAACATAGCTGGCCGCATATTTGGAGGCAGTATAGTTTAGCACTTGCATAACAGTATGGGATGCGTTATACATCGCCGTTGATTCTCAACAATCTGCCAGTGCACGTCTACCCATCCCCTATATGATAGATATGCCAAACCCGGAATGAACAATCCTATGATGATAGCTGCAATCTTGGCTACGACCTTGATTGCTTTTCCACCTAAGTATCCAAACAAGAATCCTCCACCAATATCTGCATCAATAACGCTGCTTTTTCCTATCCATAATTAGTTCCCAGATACATATGTAATACTGTCCATCAGTTATATCCCTATGAAGAAACTATAAATCTAGAATAAAAGTATTAAGGGGCTGTTTCTTTATGGTTGTTATCAGGTGTATTGTCGTTTTCTTCCATGCTGGAATTAATAGACTCTTGAAAGCTAAATACCGTAATTTCTTTCGATGGTATATTGTTCACTTCCTCTGCCCATGACACTTTGTCTACATTTTCAATACATTTTACAGTTTCTATTATCTTAAATAAATCACTAGTCTCTCTGAAAAGACAAGCACACAGAATGTCAATGCTTCCTGTGACCAACGATACACAAGTGATTCCTCTTATTTTTGATAGGTTTTGCGCTACTAGGTTGGAATGGTCACCCTTTAGTGAGATCAAAAGATAGCCCTTTCTAAGACCTAGCTTTTTGTGGTTTAACTCAGTTTTTTTGTGAACATATTCATTTCCGAATATCTTCCTGATCCGTCTTTGAATAGTGCTTAAGGGTGACTTTGCTTCTAATGCTATCTTCTTATTTGTATATCCTTTTAGGAGCAGCTCTAATAATTTTTGGTCGATCTCGTCAATTAATTTATAATCACTTTCTTGATTATTATCACCATTATTGCTACGCTTAGATGAGTTGTTGTTTGTCATTTAAGCACAGCAATTAATTAACCAAATCACTGACTTAAGGATTTCGTATGTATAACATCACCAAAAACGTAAAAAGTGAGTTTCATTAGCAATTTAGTCTGCACATATCATCAGATATACCAATTTGTGATTATTTTGAGATATTTTTAATCACATACCCTGTGTACTTCATAATGCAATGAAAATCCAACAATGTATATTACCTTTAATATCCAAAGTAGGAATATGGAATATGCCGTTTGACATACCTTTGGACAACCATATGATAGGATTTCCTTACTTTGATCTGAAAGAAGAGTCACAAACACAAATGGAAAATCGAAAAACAGAAAGACATGATGCTGGCAGCTATTTCTCGACCTACAAGCCGTTGTACGAAATGTCCAATGTTTAACAAATGGGTACTCCGTGTTATATGGCGCCGAATTAATTGCAAACGAATCTGTTCAAGAAAAAGTGTTTGAAGATATAACAAATGTCAATCCTACAGAAAAAGTTCGATCTTGTATTTCAAATGGATTTCTGACAGTGGTTAATCGAGATTCTATATATGAAGAATGTGGAGCTGATTATAGATCTATAGTGAACTTTTGGAATTCAAATGTTAACAGAATTCAAAAACAATTAGATGGTAAGACCAAAGGTACAATGATATTCAGAGCACCAGATTCTTATTTTAAACATGATAAACACGATATTTTTATGATGTTTGAGGAGGAAATCGGCAAAACCTTCCCTACAAAGTCAAGTATGATTTGCTGGTATAAGGAAGAATGGCTAAACAGTTTATCATTAGCCTCATTAATCAAGATTCTAATTACTCACAGTTATGTAGTTCACAACGATTGGAAATATAAAGCACGGAATGGAAATGAAATTATTAGCCTCATAAGTAAGGGTATAGATAAAAGTCTTGGTGAGGGTTCAGCAACACTTCTTTTTCATGCAATGAAGACTATTCATAAACTGAATCAAGATGTTGTAGCATCCAGACCTATCATTTTTGAATCGATTCTAAAGCGACTCTTAGACAATGATCAACAAGTTAACCAAGTAATGGATTCTATTTCTAAACAAATTATTGAAAAAATAGTATTCTGCAAGGAGGTCTTTTAACTGACTAAGGAGGAGTTTCGGTATATTTGAGCAGCCATTTAACTTTGTAAGGAAAGTTAAACATGGGAAACATATTGTATTATTTTACGAAGAACCAGAGTATGCTCGAATGATATTATTTGAATTCATAAAAAGTGGTCTTACTCAAAAAGAACAATGCATATACGTTTCAGAAGAAGAAAATGAAGCCGTAAAAAGGGAAATGTCTGATGGTGGCATTCAAGTTGATGAAGTTATCAAAAACGATATGTTGTCAATTCATCAAATTCTAAATTTATCATCACCTCAAATCTATCAAATAACCTTGGAAAGACTTGCACAAATAACATTACATCCGTGGACGAAAAAAGATCAACCCGAGAGAATAATACTAAGGTGCGTTTTTAAAACTGATACAGAGGAACAAATAAGATCAAATCTGAAATGGGAGCGCGACTACCGTTACAGAGACTTGAAAGGTCAAGGAGATACTATGATGTGTACCTATCCTGTTAATAATATCATACCGACTATTTTAGATTCAGGAAATTATGGAAGATGGATGAATGATCTTTTAGAGATATATGATGGAGTAATCTTTGCTCGTAAATTCTGGAAAGGAGTAGCCTTTAGACTAAATTAGTATTGCAAGCGCGTACAAGCTGTCTAAAGTGTATAGATATTATCTCATGATAATCGTAAATATTATATATAAACCCAGTTACTATATATAAAGTGAGATAAAGTGTCACACATTAAGACTGGAGGAGCACTCAAAGCTTCGACTCTGACTAAGAATGGTATAAACAATTTTAGGTTTAAAGGGTTATTGACTTTGGTTGATGATATCAACCTCAAAATAATTGGAGAGCTCGTAAAAAACCCAAGTACAAGTAGCGCGTCTCTTGCAACCAAGCTTGAGATGCCTCTTTCATCACTTCAAAGGAGAAGAGCAAAGCTTGAGAAATCTGTTTTGATCAAGACATACCATATTAATCTAAAAGCGTCTGGAGGTAAAATGGGTGATGTAGTTATTAATGTCGATAAAGGAAGATCAAGAGAAGTAGCCGGAAGTATTCTCAAGAAATTTAAAAGCAACGTTATGCAGGTTTCTACCCGCATTAACTCAGAACATAACGTAGCCGCCGAGATCATATACAATGATACTGCTGAGTTACATAATTTATTAGAAAATATCAAATCCATACCATACGTAACTAGCTTACAATGGTCTGAAATGGTTGAAATGATAGGTGACAATAGCCATTCAGTTATAACTGCCTTTTTTAATAGGTCAAAGCAACGCTGGGCTCAAAATATATGATATTTTCTCTTGAATTGTTTCTTTGGCATATTGAATGAGGTAGCTTCTAAGCAATGTCAAGTTATACAACAGACATTGTGATTCTAGTCGTTAATAGTGCTTCAGCACGATGTTTATTACTATGGCTGTAAATCCTAGTCTTCCGCTCATAGATAAGATACGCAATCTCAATTCGTGAAAGTGACAAGTCAGTAAAAGTAACAACAAGACACGAATTGTCTCTTATTCGGTATCTCTTCTCTAGCATACATGACAATAGGATCGTTATACCCCATTAGAACGCAGTTTTCAACTATTTTGTAAGATCTCTTTCTCTTTCTGCTCTAGTATCTCAGCTATCTTTTCCATTTCTGCAACAACCAAAACCATTGCAACAAGGTCTCCATTTGTGTGTTCTTTCTTGCCCTGCAAGATACCTAATACCTCGTCGATCTGTTTTAAAGAAGTGATCGTATTGCCGAACGTCTTCAACTAACCACACATTCTGCTTTCTTGTATTTAGCTGGTTTGGTCAATTAAAGCTAATTAATGCATCATCTAACCATNATAAACCTATTTTATGGGTAGATATAACTGCATTATGATTGANTTGCTCACATCCTATAGCACTAGAACTTATATGCGGGACTATGGCCTTGCTATTATGGCGACAAGAAGAGAACATCCAGAAAGATATGGCTGGTGGATAAATGAATTAGATTCATTGGGCGTAGGTGTAAAGAGAACAAATGAATTCAATAATTTAAAGGAAATCCGTAGCCTAGTCGACAATATAAAACATGACCTTTATCAACACGATAAACCCCATAGTTTGTAATTATGAATAATATCTAATTGGAAGCTAAGCATCTATTATGCTGGAACGATTCCCACAATTAATGCTTCCAGACTCGTAGATTACTCTGCACATCTTACACTGATGGTAACACGGTCTGTGCTATTCTGGTGCGAACCCAGGTAAGGGATCTGCTTAAATTCTTCTTTGGAAACCATTTCTGCTGCACTTCGATTCCCAGCACATCTTCATAGAATTTCATCGATTCTTTCATATCAGAAGTATAACTGCACCTGTCTCACTATTTTGATGGAAATTCTCACTTTTGTCATTATTAAATAGAGTATGTCTCATGTAATATTTTCAATACGTATGTATTATTGAAAATAAAGGGAATAAGACAATCTATTTATTTGAATAATACTCACAGTATGCCTAGGATGGATTATTTTGTGTTTTTATTATGGACTATAAGTGGTGTAACTTAGTGCAATGTATAACCTGTAAAACACCATTACATTATCATACTTCGGGAATGACATGCCGTAGTTGTGGATTTAGTGTTGATCACCATTTGTTGTTACAGAGCAAATGTGCATCGTGCCACAATCTTCTAGAAGAGTCTGAAAAAACAACTGGTATTTGTATATTCTGCCAATACGATATTGTGAGGGATACTAAATGATAATTTAATCCAAATAATAAATGTAGGATCACTTGCACTCCCGAATTATCTACTTTTTGAATAGCTAACGATGCAAATATAACAAAAGGTGACTGAAAGTAAAGTTTTATAATATCCGTGCACAATGATTGATGACTGTACGGTACGTAGAAACATAGGTTTGTATTTTTAGTGTTTAATGCAATTTGAATTACATGATTTACCTTTTATAACAATCATGGCCAATTTTACATTAGTCTGACTCTCGTAGTCTTTCTCAAATCTGCAATGCTTGGTGGAGGTCAGTACGGATGAGGGAAGGGGCCCCAGTGCCCTCCAATGATTTCCGTGCCACCACCAATACGGATGACCATACCAGGGATGCCACCACCAGCCAGGGCGGCCGTTCCACCAGCCTCCCCAATGACCATGTCGGCGCCACCAACTCCAAGGATGGCCCATCCACTTGTGTATATATAGTATAAGGTTGATATGTATGTGTGATACATAAAGCCACATCATTTATAGTAACGGGAACAATATTCATAGCCATAGTTGCGATAATGACACTTTATAATGTGAATGTTGCCAATGCTCAGCTAGCTCATGTACCTAGCATCGGGTAACTTGAGTAACGCTATAAGTAAGACTATGAACGTGACAGGTTCGAAATTGAGTAATGTTATGAACACGGCTGTTATACCTCAAGCCAAGTAACTACTGTAATAATCAAGCCCTCCTGGCATCGCAGCCACGGCCAGGTCTATCAAAGCCACCGTTCTAGATTCCGTGTCGTGATAGATATCAGATGCTGTGAGTTGATTGAAAAGGAATCACGTGAGTAGTTTACCTTCGAGTTAGACCGACCGACTATTTTTCGATACAAAAAATCCAAATGCCGAATCTAGTACATATGTGACGACCCAATCTGTACAAATCTTAATCCAGTCTGCCATGAATACCACTGTTCATTACGCTTTCGCTTCTCGCTAATCCACCTGTCAGCAAGACTTGGGTAAGACACTTTAACAATTGCCTGTAACCTAGACAAGTCATCCTTTAAATCGAGTCACAAATGTAAAGAAGGTGAGATAAGTACGGTCGGTTTTGTAGTGTTTTAATTTTCATCTCTCTACACTTCTGGATCAGTCTCCAATAACCGTCGACAATTCTCTTTTGAGATTTTTTCTCTTAGTTAAGTTGTTCGTGAGCGCCTATTATCCCCTTGTTGTTAATTTATTTTTCTCCTCTTCGATTAAAAAATCTTGTATTTGTTTAGACATCTTCATCGTAATATTATCTCCCTTTCCAACAGTAATATGTGTAGAAAACACTTCTGAAATATTGTATAGCTCCTCCCTTGATACTGCTAGCATTATATTTTTCTCATCCATTCTCTTTATGAGCATAGCTCAGCAAAATAAATCAGCACGTATATATTCTCTGATTAACTACCGGTTCCAAAATAATGAGATACACGATCATTATTCTCGATAAAACTTGGTAAATCTAGTAATCAAGAAAGCATAGCCACAATTCCATCAAATGGTATTCACGTGGAATGTGCAAAAGGTAAATGGGTTGAACCTGATGACGTGCGCATTGTGTTCAGAAAAACTTCCGCAAAGATGAGATTGGTGTTTGTAAAAAGCAGAGACATAATGACTGGAGTAAGTGGGAGTTAAAAAAGACATGAAGATAGCTCATCCTGTTGTTATTCTGTTTAGCCATCATGGACATAATTTTTGCTGAGTGGGTTTACAAAACCTCTGAAGTTCAGACTGATATTATGCCTGGCATCCTACAAAAATTGAGCGATGAATTACACATAGACTTCGAAGTCGCAGAGTTTGAAACGACTTGGCCCGAGTCCATTCCGTGGGATGATATCCTGCGTGGTTCAAACATATCACATGTCTCCTATTGTTTATTATCCTTTTTCACTTTCGATGCGGCTATGAAAACTGTTATTATTGCAAGACCAAAAGGAGGATATGGGCCAGTAATTTGCGCTTCTCCTTGATTTGCACTGAATATCAAAAATCTCCGAGCCAACAATAATCATGTATGTTTTTATATTTTTTTCATATCTTATAGTTGCGGATATCTTCCAGAATACAACTGCAAAGAACACTCCTCCGATAGGTTTACTTAACGTTAAGAATCTACTATAGATACAAGTTATAGGATCAGAATTTTAGAAGTATTTTGGATCTATACGTTTTTCGGTCAGACGATTTATAGAAAAAATCTCTAGCTAGGACTATGTCAGATCTTTGCAAATTGTAAAAAAGATAAAAAAAGACGAGCAGGAAGATCCAGCGCTATGACTACAGGAGTTTTGCCCTCTGAAAACAATTTGATTTGAGAGAACGAACAACATAACAACAGTTTCTTGGGTAATGCTTTTTGCAGGCTTTCTATATGTGGAACGATTATCAATATCTGGAAAGTCGAGTCTAAATTCTGATATGAAATTATAATTATCAACTGATAACTCTGGTTTAAAAATCCAAGTTCGGGTGATAACACTGTGTTGCGCTATGTACAAACTTTTTAAAGGTTTCGTTATATATGTAAGCTCTACAATTAATCATATTTCTCATCAAGCTTTGCTTGTCGATCTATTATCAACCTTGCGGTTTTAAAGACATCAATCCACATCTGCCACGTTAACGTACGGGTATTAGTATTTCTTCTACTTGGATGATACGAAGCTATCAGAGTCTTACCATTATGAATAGAATATATCTTATGATGTCCGAA
>AF_2010_repII_A100DRAFT_1000154_pt1 | contig 11408 bp, 12 predicted proteins | sample AmaForreplIIA100_FD_9198 | JGI IMG/M metagenome (IMG submission 9198) | reverse complement strand
AAGGGGAAAGAGAGTTTCATATAATTCCAGTTTTATATACTTCTCATCTGTAGAAACTCCTACTTAACAATTCGATTTTGATATTCTTCGAACAAAAATTCAATGAAGATAAGATAGCTTTTCTTTGGCAATAGATAGATCATCGATTCTACTAGTAGGTTTGTCATACTAGTCTTTCAACTCAGGGAGCAATAACAAAGAAGATGGAATTTTTACAATTCTAAGGCAACTCCTGTACTCGCTGTGGGACATGAAACTTATCTTAGAGCTCTTAGTCCTCTAAATAAATTGAACATAATACAAAGGTAAAAATGATATAGTAAAAGTTTAGAGATTATAAGTCTGCTTACATGGTATGATGACTCAAATTGTTGGTTGGCTTGTTGGTTGCTTATACTTATTGAAAACGCTGCGTTGTTATGATTGGCGGCATGTAGGGACAAATAGATGTGTAGATAAGGCAATAGCAACGCCTGTGATGACAAACATGACTATTGCTAATAGGGCAATTCCGATTCCTCTAATCCAGCCAGTTTGAAAACCTCTCTTGAATACATAAATCCAAGCTAAAAATGCCAGAACTAACCAATCACCATTATTAGCAGCGACCTATTTCCAATCGTTAGGGATAAGAGATTGGTTGAAATAATAAGAACCAAGGAATATACTATTAGTCCTATGGCACTCATCAACATTGCACACCCGAAACTAGACCACCCTGAGGTTAATATTTTAGCTGATAACCATACAAGTATAGAAAGAGAAATTATATCGACAATAATAAAGGCGGATATAGATTCAGTCACAGGAATAAGAACTCGACGTCATTGCCATTCATTAAACATCTTAAATATAAATGAGTGTGCCACATCCCCTCTCTCCCTTTACCATGAGTGCTGCTGCTTATTTATCTTGGTCAGACTTCAGCTTTCAAAAGATGAATATTTTCATGAATCAAGGAGTACTTAAATAATGGAGAGCCCATTTATTCATCCTCACACCAAAGAAGCTACTCTTGCACTTACACAACCTTCTTCTGCAATATCTAAACTAAAGTTCCCATTTCATTTGAAGGGACATCAGCTTGAAGCGGTGGATGCATGGATTTCATGCGGCTTGCGAGGTTCAATAATATACAGCAGCGGAACCGGTAAGACAGAGATAGCTTTTGAATGTGCAAGAAGAGCAGCAGACATTATCTCAGTTCCTTGTTCTTCTTCTCTTCCTCCTCCTGACTCTCCCATGGCTATCCTCTTACTGGTTCCGCGCATAGTCTTAATTGCCCAATATGTCAAGAGGTTGTTAAACTATGGCATACCGGATGATAAAGTAGGGGTATACTTTGGAGAGAGTAAAGAGATAAGAGAAATAACGATAAGCACGTATCAAAGTGTAATCTATAATCCTAACCTTATACGAAGATCAAAGATGATAATCTTTGACGAAGTACACCTCGTGAGTGACACATCAAAAGTGCTCAGAAAGGTATTTGATGTAGCTGTGGAAGACTCTAGTAAAGCCCTTTTAGGCCTTACTGCCACAATAAATGAAAATCATCCCCGATACAATACAATCATTACAGTTCTACCTCCTGTTAAGAAATATATGCTAAGAGAGGCTGTCAAAGACAAAAGGTTAACAAAGCCAGTTATTATTCCTATGAAAGTAAAGTTCACAGAAGAAGAGCAAAATCTTCACGATATGTATTCTACAAAAATAAAAAACATTTCTTCACGCTTCAAGAGGTATGATGCAACTTCTATGTCTCTATTATTAAGAAAAGGTGGTTTTGTAGGAGGATTAGCAAGAGCATGGTTTCTGAATGTTAGGAAGAGAAAAGTCTTGCTGAGTTGCGCTGAAAACAAAATATCTGCGGCAATAAATTTGATAGCAAAAAAACATCCGAATCAGAAGATCATGGTCTTTAGCGAAACACTTGACTCTATTAACAAGCTAAAGACGAGTTTGGAAGATGAAGGAATAAGATCCATGGTAATAGATAGTACTATCAATTCGATAAACAGACAGAAAATCCTTTCATCTTGGGGTAAAGACTTCCATGCCTTGTTATCAGTACATACTCTAGAGATAGGCTATGATGTTCCTGAGGTCGGAATAGAGATAATTTTAGCTACTACTTCGAATATGAATCAAGTAATTCAAAGAATAGGAAGAATAGTCAGAGTATATCGTGGAAAGCGAAGAGCATTGATCTATGTAGTATATATCTCAGAAACTAAAGATGATGGAACCCTGCAAATATTCAGGGAAGCTACAAAGCTTGGTGGAAGAACGACTGTGACTGACGAAGTAGAAGGCGGAACTGGGGAAGCGCAAGCCAAAGAAAAAAGGCGCATAAAGCAAGCTTATAACATATTGGAAGTAAATTCATATGAACCAGTAGTTGTAGAAACAGATCGGAAACAAAAATTATATCAAATCAAAAGTAGTAAAGACAAGAACAAACACTATGAAGTAAACGTTCAAGCTAAAACATGTACATGCCAGGATTTTAACTTTAGAGGCATCAAGTGTAAGCATATTACTGCAACTGAAATACTTGACACGACTACATCTACATCTACATCTACATCAGTCACTCATTCCTAGCTCTTCCTATGTATTAAATTAGGAGTAAATCTTAAATTGAAATCTAAACAGATTAGATGACATACTAATTTTTGTTTTTCATTCGAATAAAGTGCTCAGCTACCTTCAAGCTCATCATCAAGTGGATGGAACCAGCCACCCACACGCAAAGCCTTGCCAGCATCTGAGTCAGCTAGATTCCAAGTAACCAAGCGATCCATATGGATCTTCACAGTTACGTCATCACCTTCTGAAAGGTACGAGAAGACTCTGACATCGCTCAGTGCTTCACTCTTTACATAATTCAAATGGATTGAATGATTAATCTGCCGAGCCTCTTGTCCGTGGACAAGTTCAACTTGACCCATAATAAGTACTCCTTTGAGGTTTAAACCAGCTCGGGATATGTCTATCATTACTGATGCAAGTGATCTTTTCATAAGGTTCCTGTACTTGTGTGTATTGTGAGAGGTTGGAATGCAGATGTTGTTATCAACTAGCAAGAACCACATGGGCACTAAATGAATACTTCCATCATTGTTGACCGTGGCTAAGTTAGCAATAAGCCTTTTCGAAAGAAGGCTCTGTATCTCAGTCAAAGTTAGAATATGCGGCCTATCTGGATCGATATTTGTCATATGCTTCAATTTGGATAAAGTAGAATGGGAGATATCATTTTACCTCAAGGCTTCTTATTCGATATTATATTTTGGTTCTTATTGTAGTTGTATTTCTCCAGGCTCGCATTGGCGTGCCAGTAAATGTGTGAGTTATCATCTGTGAGTTAGAAAATATAATTCATAAGGTCATCAAAAAATTTCGTGCTCTGTAAATTCGGCTTGTTAAGCAGTGGTTAATCACCAATTTTATATTTTCCATTAACAACAAGTACAAATCTACTATTGTTAATAGTTTCACAATAGGGTGAAATACTATCATAATTAAAGAATAACTTCAACCGTGTTACTCTTAGACATCAACTATTCGTCAGATATTTGATATAGCTTTTTCTATTTCTTTTGCAAGGTTAATGTCTCTTTTGGTTATGGCATTAACATCAAAAGACTTTAATGAAAGTTTAACAGTCCTCCAATTAATTGTAATAATCGGATGATGGTTGACCCTCTCAGCAATTTTTGCTACATTATTTACAAACTCAATGGCTTTCATAAAACTTGGAAATTGAAAAGATTTTACGACCTTATCTTTCTCCAATTTCCATCCGCTACCTAATCCTTCAATATCTCTTTTTATTTCTTCCATAGAGGGCATATCATATAGGTTATTATCCATTTTATATTACTATTATTATCTAACGAGCCCGTTGTCAGATATCATGAAATAAATTTTGAGAATCATTAAGAAACCGTGACAAGCTAAAGGATGATGCTATTTCACAATTATCAGACCAACTTGTAGCACGAGTTCAGGGGATTGAAAGACAGCAGCTACTAACTAGTTTTTAGCATTATTATTTTGGACGTTTTAGATTCAGCTAAATGCCACTCAACAAGTCATGGCATGATTACAATGAGTCATTGATTGAACGTGGACGAATTCTAATGGATATTGGTTTTTTAGGTTCATCTAAAATGGAGATAAAAAATATGAACAAAGGTAAGGTAGGAGCTCCATTTGAATATTCAAGTACATATATTCAGTTTCTAGCGTTTCTCAAGATAGGATTCAAGATTTCATATAGAACTGTACAAGGGGTCATAAGAGGACTATCTGATTATATCAAGGTTGAAGGAATCCATTTTACACAGATCAGGTGAAGAACTTTAAAGATTAAACCAACAGTAGGGAATCTGAATCTAGATAGTGGTGATGATGATGATAACAAACCTCTAACATTGATAGTTGACGCTTCCGGTCTTACCGTAACAAAGAAAGGAGATTATATAGAACAAAAATGGATTAGCAAGATAAAAGAGTTTATCAAGCTGCATATTGCAGTGGATGCTAAATCAGAGAAGATTGTATCATTCAGAATAACTAAAGGTAATGTTCATGATTCCAAAAAGTTAGTCCCATAATAAGAGAGGCATATGGGGAATATGATATTGATAAGGTGTACGCTGATAAGGCTCATGACAATCGACGTACTTTTAACTTGTCAGTTAGATGACTTGAATAGAACCTGCTATTCAAATAAGAAAGATGCATCTATTAAAACAAAAGGATGTCCATTACGAAGAGATGAGGTACTGGTAATTATGAGGCTAGGGTATGAAAGAGGGAAGCAGCTAAAAGACGTAGGTAGAGAAGATGGATTGCAGAAATTGTTTTTTCATCACTAAAAAGAGTATTAGGCGAGAACCTACTTTCCAAGAAATTCAAAGCACAGAAGGTGGAAGCAGGGCTGAAAGTAATGCTTTATAATAAATTCATCGGCTTGTAAGTCTGACTAAAAATGCTATTGTGAAATATGTATTGAGTGAATTAAGCTACAGTCTAGCTACTAACATAATATATTTAATTTACTGTAAATGCCGTAGTTAACAGGATTAATCCATTTTATTCTTAATAGGTATCAAGTAAAGAAGTTTATTAGATGCCTCAATACAAATTAGAATACAAATTAGAAAAGGATTGTCAAGAGGCAAGTTATTTGAAGAAGAGCTGTTTTTATTGCGTCGGATAAATGAAAGGGTCGTACGGTGTAAGCTGTGTCCACGTTTGATAAAATATAGTCAAGAAGTAGGAAGAATTAAAAAAAAGGAGTTTAAGAACCAGAATTATTGGGCAAAACCCGTTCCTACATTTGGGGATTCCAAAGCTAAATTATTGGTAATTGGATTAGCTCCTGCTGCAAATGGGGGAAACAGAACTGGCAGAATATTTACGGGGGATAGCTCTGGTGATTGGCTTATAAGAGCTTTATTTGAAACAGGATTTGCCAATAAACCTATTAGTGTATCAAAAGATGATGGACTAATTTTAAAAGATGCCTATTTGACTGCGGCAGTACGATGCGCCCCTCCACTCAATAAACCAACTCGGTCTGAAATATCTAACTGTTCTCAGTACCTCATAGAAGAAATAAAAATACTTGAAAAGACAAACAAAGTTATCGTGGCTCTTGGGAAGATTGCTTTTGATGCATATTGTAATGTATGTAATATTAAAGGATTGAAGTTTGGTCATAACAAGGTTTACTCCATATATAATGATAATAAGACTCTGATAGCTTCGTACCATCCAAGTAGAAGAAATACTAGTACCCATACATTAACATGGCTGATGTGGATTGATATCTTCAAAACGGCAAGATCAATAATAAATGGACAAACAAAGTTAAATGATAAATATTCAGTTTCTTAATGTTTTAATGTGTTAGGAAAAATAAGGAAATGGCTGCACTACTTTATATTTTAAAGGTAATAGATAATACCCGTGGATACTCAACTTGCAGAACTATGAGATTGCAAGAGTTCTTCATAAAATTGCTATCTATGAAGAAATAAAGGAGAAAAGTTCAAGCCTAGAGCATATGAAAAAGCAGCCTTATATGTAGAATCTCTAAATGAAGGTCTTATACCAATTTATTGTGGCCCTAATACGTTAAATGATATAAAATGCCAATAGATCCAGACTTCCCAAAAAATAGGCACGTAATTGGTAAACATGATTGCTCTGACGGAGAACATTTTATTTGGGGTTTGAGCAGGATATCCCAAAGTAATGAAGATAGAAGAAGTAGTAGTTATTGGATTATTTGTGGTTAGTCTCCTAATAGCATAATTCCCCAGTCATCTGTTTATCATCACTTTTTCGCTTCGAAATCAAACACGATAGAGATTTTTCCGCCACCTACCGCAATTCCAGTACTGATATTTGTAAGATAAGGATTTAGGATGTTCTTTTTCGAAACTGCGTCGTTCATCATATCATCAACCGCATTACTTATGGCGGTTTCACATGCATAGATATCTCCACAGTGATAAATAGAAAGATTCTCTGCGACATATCCTGTTTCACCATTCTCTGAATATCTCTTTGAAGGACTGTTTCCAGAAGAGTCAAGATGTGTTAAGGTAAGCTGAGTGAGTAGGAATTTTGCCTGCTTTTCTGCTGATATAGCAGCTCCCTCACGTAATGATTGTAGGTGAAAGTTGAGTCTCTGATTATTAATTACCTGTAGTGCATATGACTTGAGAGCAGGAATTGATGATGGATTAGCTGAATTTGGTGTAAAGGCGAATATTGCTGTGAGTAAAACTATTAGCACACCGCCTATAATTGAGATTAGCATTACCTTATTCATTATATATTATTATCCAGTCTTACATAATTTAAAATCATTCTCAGGTAGTATCAAAAAGGAGAGAGCTTTTCATATACAGAAATTGATAATTTAGGTTGCTATAAACACTTTAACGGATTTTGTCTTGTCTGTCTGAAAAGGTATCATTTGTCTTGGTCCTGTCGTCTAATCCCCCCATAGACAAATTGTTTGTTATCTACATCGTGTATATGATAATAAGCAACAACATATATCTTGACCCACTGCAGAATACAACCGTGTTCTGATACCTAACAATCTCAATAGCTAGTTGTAGTCTGCTGTTTAATTTTGACTATTATGCTGCACATATTACATGGTTTAATCATTAATTCTAAACATGATTATATATCATATATTGGATGTAAATAGCAGTCAATTATGGTATTAATTAAGGGTAATAGCAATCAAACTAGACAGCAGCAGACCCACGAACATAATTCTTAGGCTTTATCTTCTGTTGTCAATAGCGATTCTATCAGCTTGGAGTTTATTGAAAGAAAAAATGGCTTCGTAACTGAAGGATTACAAGTTAATGTTCAAAAATAGCTAAGAACACAAAATGTTTTAGGTCCAGACTCAACTCAACTCAAATCACAAGTGGAGTTACTTTATTTCTACTTTGATAGATAATCATATAGAGGCAATAGTTGATGTACGTCGTTATACAGGATCTAGAACATGCCCACAATTTAACAAGGAGCAGATGATCAAAGCGCTCAATAAGGAAAATGTATCATATGTTCATATTGAGAAGCTTGGTGGAAGACGAAAGCAATCAGATACCAAAAAATTTAGATACAATTATAACAATAATAGTGGATGGAAAAATGAAGGCTTCATAGCCTACGCTAATTACATGGCTACCACAGCATTTAGAGAAGGTATCCATGAAATGCTTTTACTTATGACGAATTTTAACAATATAACTATTTTGTGTGCAGAAGCAGTACCATGGCGTTGTCACAGGANAATNATATCAGATTACCTTACGCTGGTAGAAGGCATTTTTGTAATTGATATTATACACAGCGAAAAGCAACCAGGGCTGCATCAGTTAACCTCATTTGCACATCTTGCTGATAGCAAAACCACCATCTATCCAGAAAATGGACAAATGAAAATAATAGTACGTTAACGAGAAAATAAGTCAGGGGTCAATTTGTAAACTAAAATGATTTTATGTTCATCAATTGTTCCTAGGATTTGACAGACTGGAAAATGTCTGAAGAATTAGAGTTAGCAACATTCACAGCTGAAGGAATAGGAAGAATTACGTCTCCCGGTGTAAGATGGCTTGGAGCAAGATTTTTGAGGGCAGGATCAACTGGTAACTTAGCCTTTCTGAACGAGGTGGTTGGAATTTTTGAAGCAGAAGTCGACATGGACGGAAATTTCTCGAAGACTTGGGAATTGACTTAATAGAATCCACATTTTTTTTCTAACAAATAAAGGATAGGATTCCGTACTTGACCCCTTAAATATTGGCTACTTGCAGTCAATCATCTAATGAAAATTGTGTATCAGGATCCGACTTTCTCTCTCCAGCTACTTCGGACGATAGGAGAGACATATTACAAAGGGGCAGATATTGGTGAATGTCTCTCCACTGCATATCGTATTAAAGAAGGTGACTTTGAGAGTTGGCATGAAGAATGGCTAAAGACAGCGAAAAGAATTCACAAATATGCAGATGACAGTCTTGCTGCTGGACATAATGTGAGTGCACGTGAGGCTTATCTTCGAGCTTCAAATTATTATAGGGTTGCCGAGTTTCTACTGATGGATCCAGAAGATCCAAGGATTCAAGTTACTTGGGGAAATAGCAAAGAATGCTTCAGCAAAGCAGCCAATCTTTTCTCACCACCTTTTGAGCCTGTAGAAATACCATATGAGCAGACTACATTACCAGGATTTTTCTACAGAGTGGATAATAAGAATAATGATAGTAACAGGGCCCCTATCCCGACTTTAATCGTACACGGTGGTTTTGACTCAACGCTAGAAGAACTTTACACATCTGCTGCCGCCCCAGCATTGGAAAGAGGTTACAACTGCCTCACCTTTGAAGGTCCTGGTCAGGGCGGTGTAATACGTAAGCAAAAGGTTCCGTTTAGATATGACTGGGAAAAAGTAGTCACACCTGTTGTAGATTATGCTTTGAGTAGGCCAGAAGAAATAGATCCTAAACGTATTGCCCTGATGGGGATAAGCATGGGGGGATATCTAGCTGCGAGGGCTGTTGCATTTGAACATCGTATATCTGCCTGTATACTAAATGATGGTGTCTTTGACGGTTATGAAGCTTTTGCATCGAGTTTTCCTAAGTCATTGCTAACTGCAATAGATAATGGTAATTCGGAATTTGTTAACACTTTCCTTAATAATTTGTCTGAATCGAATCCAAATATAAGATTCAACATGGAACACGGAATGTGGACAGCTGGCGCTAATACACCATTCGAACTGGTGCAGGGATCCAAGAATTATACACTAAAGAATGTTGCTCAAAACATTAAATGTCCCACACTCGTCCTAGAAGCAGAACAAGATGATTCATTTCCTGGGCAACCAAAAAAAGTGTTTGACGCGCTAACCTGTCCAAAGAAACACATATTATTTACAACGGAAGAAGGTGCCGAAGAGCATTGCCAATGTGGTGCATCCGCTTTATCTAATCAACGTATATTTGACTGGTTAGATGAGATGTTTCGAATAATTTCTTGAACTAGAGCTGGAAGTTTTTTTGGAACTGGCTCATCTTGGAGAAAGATAGTTGCTCTGTGTCAACGGCCCCAACCTTTCTTTTCCTCTTTCTTTCAGCCGGCGAATAGCTTAACGCCATTCCACAACATGGATAGAACTTACTTTGATTAGAATAATAGACTTCACACCTTCTACAATAATTTTTACCCCCTGTCATTATGACTTGCCATGGACAGTCTTTGAATATAATCTGTCCCACAGATTACTACAAACCAATGCTATTTCTACTACACGTGAAAGTATAGTAGTATCTGCTAATGAGAAATGGATCTCTTGATAGGGAGAGGGAGGCAGAATTTAAACCATAAATGTTGTGATTTCATCCTCAGCGAAATTTACATACCAACTTAAGTGACATCTCTGCTTCACAGTTAATTAAGATCTTTCAATTACTGTGCGGACCCAATATCGTGAAAGACTATGATTATATCTGCTTATGAACTAGTTCTACTTTTTACTTCAAACCAAGACAGTGTTCTAGTTACTGGTCCTTATCCACCATTCGGATTGGCCACAGCCTAGTTTCTGCGTTTATCATCTTATCTAGTGCCAGTTGTATTTATTCTTCAGCAATTTTGGTCTCAAGACTCAAGATTACACCAGCTGATTAGAGACGTACATTACTAGATAGTATTGGAATAGAGAAGAAGGAGCAAGAATTGACAAATAGAGTACTTTCGTTTTCAAAAGATCACTCAAATAGCATGCGAGAGGAAACTACTATTGAGTCTTCTATACGAGAAGATGATTTGAAACAGTACTTGGAACAGGTAATAAGTGAAAAGCAATTTGATAACAAGTGAGGATGAGGATACATACTAAAAGGAAAAATGAATTATACCACCATAACCTCGACCAGCTAATAATTTGAAATCATGTGTGCAAATATTGATACTAAAAGTATACGCTTCCAAACAAGGACCAATTCCTGGGTAAAAGAGGTCAAATTTTAGCATTCGGAGTTTGCTATTATACTAATCTAACTCTTTAATGATCCTATCAATCAAATAATCAATAGAAACTGGCTTTCTAATAAAACATCCAAGGCTTATGGACGGATGAATTTCTCTCAAAGCGTCTCGATTTATTTCTCCTGAAGACATGTAGCAAATTTTGACATTGATATCGATTCCCAAAATTCTTTCAGATAAATGGAATCCATCAATGTATGGCATATTAATATCAATTAACAGGAGATCGTAAATGCTTGGTTCGAAATTTAGCAATGCTACTCTAGGATCATTATATGTATGAACCTCAATCTTTTTGAGGGTGTTAATATTATTGTTTTCTATTCCTATCTTGAATGTAGAAGTGATATCTCGATCATCATCCACAATTAATATTCTTTTCCAATACTGTTCTTTGTCTCTTGTAGTAGTGACATCAGCAACTGATGATTTGCCAAGATTCTTGATTTCTCTTATCACATTCCTTTTCGCCGCGGCAAGTCTGTTTATTTAATCTAACATTTTCAATCTCCCTTAAAATTGTTTATGGCACTACTTCACCGAAAATGGAAATTCTCTGGGATTTTTGCCTTGCATGAATTGAAATCAAACAACGTAGAAGTAAGGATGATAAGGATCATGTGATTCAAAATTTGAGAAGAGATAATAAGATTAGATGAGAGTATTATTGAGTACATCGAGATTTCTTATGATCAATATTTTAAGAACTAAAGTAAGATAGTAATCTCAATGTAAAGAGTAAGATGACAATGATACGGGCAATCATAGAAAAGATGTGTTGATTATTTTTTATT
>AF_2010_repII_A100DRAFT_1000153_pt1 | contig 11429 bp, 9 predicted proteins | sample AmaForreplIIA100_FD_9198 | JGI IMG/M metagenome (IMG submission 9198) | reverse complement strand
CCTCCCCCCAATTAATTGCCCATGTGGCGAACAAGGTGAGGATGGTGAGGGAAAAATATCTCAAAAGAAAGATTTGAAATAGCCGGAAATTAAGTTCTGCCTACATTGATCTAAAATTCTTGTGTATTAGTGAACCATATTGCAAAGCCTTTTTGGGCTTTATCGCTGCCTCTTGGGGGACGCCGATCGACAAAGCAACTTGTCTGAGTATATGCTTGCGGATCAAATCATTGCAACTCTTGATTTTATTCTCGATCGGGATCTGCATAGCAAACGATATAAATTTTTCAGACAAGAAAGGCTGCTTTATTTTTTGTACCTCGTTCATCAGATGGAGTTCGCTCGTAATTTTTTCACGGATTAGTTTACTGATTTGTGAGCTGCCACCTTCATAAACCGATCTGAATCGATCGTAGCCGCAGAAAAGTTCGTCACAACCGTTTGCAGTTAAAATCGACTCAATGCCTGCTTCTTTAGCAAGATTTGCGAGATACAAAAAGGCTACACAATTTTCCAGATGGGAAATAATTCTACATTCTAGCTTGTTAACTATATACTCTTGTCTTTCTTTAAGATCTTGCCTATTCATTATTTTGATCTTGTGAGGCAATGCTAGCTTAAGAGCAATAACTTGCGAAAAAACTATGTCATGAGATCCATGAAAACCCACGGTCAGCAAAGAAACCCTCATCCCAGCCTTTTTACAAATTTGTGCGAGCAGGGAGCTATCGATACCACCAGAAAAGGCAATGGCAATCGGACCTTCTCCTTCTACTGATTGGGTTACTGCTTGAAATAACTGATTTTTTAGTTCTGTCAAGTGATTCTTCGACCTATCAGCTCCAGACATATATTCACCCATTCAAAACTTCAGTTTCAATTCAAATCTTCGGTGTAGATTTCCGGAGATAGGTTTAGATCTTGAGTAGGGGTTAGGTTTTGCAAATGGAAGCTCGCATATGGCAACCTTGCAATTTAGTGTTAGTATCAGTTGTCCATAGGTCGATTCTAACTTCACAAGAATGATAAGTCTCCATATAATATATAAAAGTCGAGTCTTCGATCTAATTCTTGACATGTCGGAGGAAAAATTCACTGAGGGGAATCTGATTATACTTTATGCCAAGCATAGAACTAAGGATGCAGAACCACAGAATCTACCGATCGAAATTCACGAACGCGTAAAGACCTGTCTGAACACGATGAAGCTTATCAGAAGTTCCAAACCAGACAAGAACAAATCCACCATACTCATAATTTCAACCTTGGAAATAGGGAATTTGGTAAGAGAAGAATTACTGGACAATAGGATTGATGAGCGATCAATTAAAATAGATTCCAGACCAAAGAATTTTTCTGAGACGTTTGACTTAGCAGTACGCATGATTGAATCGAAGGCTAATCCGCCACACATTTATTTTATATGTCCTTTTTGGCTAAAAGATATTTACGATTCTTTAATAGAATCCAAGCTTAAGGGTTATCGGATTCAATTCGATGGCGCACCAGATCGCAGACCTGTTCAAGTAGTGGAACAAGAAAAGCTATTCGAGACTCCCAGAAAGAACTCAAATTATTATAAGAATAGAGCAAAAAACAAAGCGATTGACATGCTACTAAACTACATTTTCCACGAAAAGTAATGAATGCCCGCAAAGGCGCTTCAAATCGTTAAGATTTAATATCTACGTCCTTCGCTATATCGATACATAAACGCGGTCATCGTCTAGTTTGGTTAGGACACTGGCCTTCCAAGTATCTCAGGTCCACAGATACGAAGTCAGCCCGTAACCCGGGACTCTACCATAATAAGGTAGGGCGGGAGTTCAAATCCCGGTGACCGCAACCCATGCTTCAAAAATAGACGGCCTGTATAGACTCCGAAAGGAAAGAGAGGCCTAATTGCACTCAATTTATCAGAGTGGATAAGTACAAATCTGTTATATCCAAGGAATCAAATCCGTTATATCCAAGGAATCCTGGCCTGACTCTAAAAGTTCAATGATAGCCATTTCGGAAATCTATTTTGGATCAGCATAGAATGACTTCGTTGAACGACCATTAAGCCAGAAGTATGAAACATATACTCCTGCAGATTTGTCTATACATTTCGGTCAAATGGATAATTTGCTGTTATTACCTTTTAGCAATTTCGGGACCTCAGTAATTATCATGTTTCAACTCATGATCATGCTGCCTAACTCGAATTAGTCGGTATCGTTGCGCTGAATTGTTTTGCGGCTGAACTGAATCCTGACTCTAGGTCAGTGGACCCGTCTACTCTCCATTTAATCTGCTTGAAAAGCGATGAATTCTGTATTGTCTTGAAAATTTGTGAATTAGAGTGAGAATTTACGATTGGAAGTTGTGATTGAATTGCGATCGTCGAGCCAGACAAGAGCTGAGGTCTGCCGTTTACCGGAATATCAGCGAAAGAAAGTGAGCCTTGGCCTATTGGGCTCCCATTAGCAAAAAGCTGGTAGTCGATTCCGGAAGTAGTCAGGGTGGTATCCGTCGGATTATGAATGTTAAAGACTACGTTTAAGTTAATCAAGTTGTTGTCTGTCATGTTGAGGATCTCTACCTTGCTTACACCAATTGAGACTTTGCTAAGATCTCTTGGAAGAGTAATCGTTAGAATTAAAGGCAAAAGAATGATCGCGACTGCAACAGCTGCAATTACTGCGATAAGAACGATCCTGCGGCGACTTAGGAACATTGTATTTCTTAGAGTAGCTGAATGTTAGATCGAATTAAAACGTTTTCCTGATGTTGAAATATCTTGGGATAATTGTATGTATTGCCAAATCCTTCCTCCAAGAATGCACGTTGGATAGCGACCATATTAAATTTAGCTTGTTTACTNTATTGTCAACTCTACCAGACCTAAACGAAATTCACGATTTAAGCTTGAGCCACCGCAACTTTTTGGTCCCCTGCAGGGGATCTTACTTTTGGATATGATTCACTAAAGAGCTACTTCAACTAGAGATTGGATAGTCCCAATTGATAAACCTAGGTAGATATCGGTCTATTTTACACGTTTAGAGTATTGTAATTATGGACTGGTTTTTCTCAGCCAGCAGAATTCGATCATGGCAACAAATTTGTGAGCTTCGAGGGAGAAGAGGCACGCCTATGATTCCCCAGTGGAATTAGCAGAATGTGCCTTGTGACTTTCTGTTTCTGGATGTACAAAATGTTTCCGTGCCAAAAATAATAATAGGACTCCAAACATAAAAAGTACAATTGCAAGGCCCTGAGCACCTCCGTCGGGAACAGTGAAGAAATAGATTATCGAAAATATGATACTGGCGCAACCTTGAAGTATATACTTTAGAATCTCCCCGAGTCTAGCTTTCTTTGCTAAAAAGCCTAGTCCAAAAATAACTGCCGCTGGGTAAATGGTAAAAAGGATATACTGATCAATGTCCGGGGTCATGCAATATGACTAACTGGTTCATCCAATATAATCCTAATATCGACGTCTGAAAAAACACTATTCGCTTCTTAAATATGAATTGTAATGAGCGAAGACATCAATAGTATAAGAACCCAAGTTAGTCTTCAAGATGATATTACAAAGAGATTTGTAACACAAAAATGTCTAGAATACAGATAATGTAAGCTTTGTGCACAATTTGAATATTGTTTGCATTCCAGAAGACCCCCTCTCCTCAAATTTGGAGATCTAGAGTTGAAATCATTTATAGAGCATATGAAGCCAAAATTAAATTTACTTCTCTTCTAGGATGACTAGTCTAAAATGTCGCACAACACTTACCACGAGGCAACCTTTTTAGGAGCAGAAACTTGTTTCTCTAACTCGTCTAGGCGTTGTAGAGTTTCTGGTTTTTGACGCAAATCAAAGAAGGTTTGATCATGCCGAATTCTATGCATGATGGCCAAAACTTCTTCAATCGTTACGCCATGTTTAATGTCGTAATCTATTTGTTTTGCACAGCTAGAGATGGTACTATATTTTTTGAAGTTACGCTTCTCAAATGATGAAGCATCTGGAGATAAGCCTTTGATATAACGAATTATTATCTTTTCCACGTGTTCCAGGTGCCAGTCTTTCATGGCAAAATTATTGGGTTTCATGATCTTCGTGCGCCTTAATACCTTAATGTCAAAAAAGGATATTTAAATGGATGCGCAATGTTTCAAAGAGATCGTGGTTTACCTTAGATAGTACCTCAAGCATTTTTATATTCAGTGCTACTAACGATAAAAGTATATAACAGGTAACTGCGGTCTCTTTACCGTTTGCAGTTCGACTATGAAATACTAGATGATATAAACCTTAAGATATTAGACAAATTAGGAGAAGATTCATCCACTCCCTTTGTTGAGATTGCCAAACAAATTGGCGTGTCTGATGCTACGGTACACATTAGAGTGCGTAGAATGGTGGATGCAGGAATAATTAATAAGTTCACCCTTTCCGTCGATAACGACAGACTAGGATATGATCATCTGGCATTTATGGGCATAAATACAGATCCTGGTTCGGTAGAGAGTGTCATCCTAGATCTGTCTCTTGTAGATGAGGTACTCGAAGTTCATGAAATGCACGGTACTTTCGATCTGATGCTAAAAATACGGGCTAAGAATTTGGAGCAGATGAGGGATATTGTTGAAAACAAAATCCGTACGTTGCCACATATTTTGGAAACAGAGCTGATGCCAGTTTTGAAATCTAGGAAGGAAGAACAAATAGTTTCATTGAAGCGTGACATTGCCACCAAGGCAGAATCAGCAGAGCAAGCGGCTTTGAGATAGTTTGATCACATGTTATTCAATGATATTATTCTTATTAAAATGGGAGTAATTCAGTGCTCACTGCCGCACCACCAATTCAGCTTGATAGGTATTGATTAAAAAGGGCCAATCAACTTTAGGTTCTCGCAGACACACTCCGTAAAATAGGAAGTAATTGATGATAGTAAAGGTGCCATTGTATAGGGAAGATACTTAGCCCCAATTCTAAACGTCGGCATACATCGAAAATTCGTGGGGATGGGGCCTCACTGCAACTTCATTGTACTCCCTAAGTTCGTGTTCAATTATACTATCGATCGCATCATCTCCAAATATCTGTTTTAGAAAGTTTCTGTCGCAGTCCAACGCCTCGTAGGCTTCTCTCAAACTTGCAGGCAATTGCTTAACCCCGAGCTCCCTCCGTCTGTGCGGACTCATCTTGAAAATGTCTTCATCGATTGCATCACCCAGAGGTATTTTTTTGATAATGCCGTCCATACCAGCTGCGACTATGGCAGAGAATGCAAAATAAGGATTACATGAAGGGTCAGGTGCCCTGAACTCTATTCTCTTCATCGGTGCAAATCTACTTCCTTTGTAATGGGCTGGTATTCTGATAATTGCTGATCTGTTGCCCTTGCTCCAAGCAACATATACGGGAGCTTCGTATCCTGGCACCAATCTTCTGTATGAATTTGTCGTAGGAGCTACTACAGCAGCTAATGCATTTGCATGTTCGATAATTCCACCACCAAAGTATCGAGCAGTTTCTGACATTTCGGCATAGTCGTCTCTCTCATCAAAAAAAAGATTCCTTTGTTCGTCCCATAGGCTAACGTTCACATGCATACCAGACCCATTGTCAAGGGCGATTGGCTTAGGCATCATAGTTGCAATCATATCATATTTTTTTGCGATATTCTTGACGATATACTTGTAACTTTGTACCGAGTCGGCAGCACTTACAAGAGTATCGTACCTGATATCGATTTCGCATTGACCAGCAGTCGCCACCTCATGATGATGAGTATCACATATTATGCCAAAATCGTTTCCGAGAACATCAACACATTCATTTCTATAATCCATAAGTGTATCACCCGGCGCGCTAGGGAGATATCCTTCCTTCAATCTGAGTGAATATCCCACACCTTCTACAGACCATGGTGCTTCCTTAGAAGTGATTTTATAACTTTGTCCGTGGTAAGGTGTCATAGTGTTTACCTCAAGCTTGTCAAATACAAAGAATTCTACTTCCGGGCCCCAAAAGGAAGTTTTATAGCCCATTTTCTGCACAAATTTAGCGGCCTTGGTTGCTATCCCCCTAGGGTCGCGTGGAAACGGAATTCTATCTGAGCCACCTGTCATGATATCACAGATTAACCTTGCAGTTGTGTCTTTTTCAATCCATGGGATAGTGGCATAAGTTGACGGGTCAGGTTTAAGTATCAAGTCCGATTCATGGATTTCTGTAAAGCCACGTATTGAGGACCCGTCTAATTTTGGGAGGCCTTCATCGAAATCTTCTCTATGCAGCATTTTCGCAGCCATTGTAGTGTGATGAAACCTTCCAGTAAGGCCAGTAAACTGCAAATCAACAAATTTAATTCTGTCATCCTTAAGCTTTTGCATAATCTCATCAGCTGAAAATGACAAGGGTTCAATTTTACCATCAATTACTCTATAAGGCAACCGTAGTATCTCTTAAGATAGCATCTAAAGTTATAATTAAGCTTTCAAGCGGCGCCGAAGCATGACATTCAGAATTTCATAGGCAAATAACAAATACGATAACTTGGACTAAGGTTTTAGCCAAATCTTAGATCGAGTCTTCACATGATTTATCCAAAATTTACATGAACTATCCAAAAGCTGCAATCACGTCAAAGCCTTGGCATTACAAATGTTTTTGATTTTGAATATTTTAGGGTGTATACACTACTAGTAACCAGCTGTTTCTCCATTAATTAATTTATTTGTGCCATGATTATTAGTATGAATTTTGCACAGCTACACAGGTATAATCCTGTTTGCTGATTCGATAGGATACTTGAGTTGTTGTGGATTAAATATTATTTTTCACTGGTCTGATAACAAGGCTTGCATAGATTAATGAACTACGCTACTCCCACTCTGAACTGAATCTTTCGATAATGGTGGCCATACATTTAGTTGCCTTGTTTAGAAAATCAATTCTCGCAAATTCATTAGGTGAATGTATTCGTGAAAATATGTGAGTACTTCCGACAGAAACACATGGAGCTGAAAGTAAGGTTGCAAAAGAATGGATTGGCCCGGTTCTGGAGGATGATACACTGATAATTGGAGTTGTTCCAAAAGCATAGGCCGCAGATTTTTCAACTAGTGTTACCAATGGATTACTTATAGGTGTTCGATGTGCTTGTTCTCCATGAACGAATCTTACTTCGATTAGATCGCCAAAACCTTTCCTCAAATGAGTCAACAGCCTACTGAACTGGGTGTTGGGATTCATGTCTGGTACCAACCTAAAATCAACTTTAGCCACTGCAACCGAGGGAAGAATGGTTTTGGATCCCTTGCCTGTATATCCTGAAGTTAGGCCAGCAATATTGCAAGTTGGCATACCAACCAGTGCTTTCTTAGTCCCGATACCCTGTAGGTCATTAACGAACTTGTCTTGACCGTATTCATCCTTGAATTCTCGTTCATCAAAAGGTTCACGCGAAATGCACTCTGATTCTGCTCGATTGAATTCACGTACCTCTTTATACCAATCTTTGATCAAGATCTCTCCGTTATTACCTCTCATTGTGCATAGAGCGTAGACGAGTCGCCAGGCTGGATTTTCTATCAAAACTGCTAAACTAGAATGAACATCGCGAATAGGGCCCCTTGCGACTAGTTCCACATAAAGAAGGCCCTTCATACCCAGACTAATAATCGGTCTGCTATTATTATCGACATAACCACACTCCCAGATCACGCCATTAGCTGCAAATTTTTGTTTATATTTGTGAAGATATTTTTCGATGTGAATACTGCCTACTTCCTCTTCCCCTTCTACTACGAATTTTACGTTACAGGGGAGATCATTATGTTTTTTCAATAAAAGTTCAACCGCCTTGATGCGAGTTATCAATTCGCCCTTGTCGTCTGCTGATCCTCTGCCGTATATCCTCCCTCCCTTAACCTTACCGCTAAATGGGTCTTCCTCCCATAGCTCCACTGGCTCCACGGGTTGGACATCATAGTGATTGTAAAATAGCAGGGTTTTAGAATTAGGGTTAGCCTTTGATCTCACTTCCCCGTATATTACCGGAGCGATAGCATCATCCTTCCCATCTCCTCGCCTATCAAGTGTCAAGACCTCTGTTTGAATTCCGGCATTTTTCATAAGTTCAGCTACTAAATGTGCACAGTCGATTATTCCTTCATTTTTGGCCGAGATACTGGGCTGTCTGATTAAGGTTTGGAGGTCTGTAACGAGATGCTCCATTTCAGCGTCTATTATATCGTGGATGCTACCCTTCAATACATTAAGATTCGTGAAAAGAGATTAAATGCTTTAGGTCTCCAAGAGGTTTTAATTGCGAAGTGCCAAAAACTAGTTAAACAACATATATTTATAACCATCGTGACATTTCTCTATTTTCTATATGTCTACACCGCCTTCGTTAAGCAAGGATGAGAAGCGGGTTTTCCTATCGCCCAGATCCATTGCGATTATCGGTGCGTCTGAGAGAGCCGGAGTCGGTAGAGCTATATTTTCCAACATCATCAATGGATACAAAGGCAACATCTATCCGATTAATCCGTCCAGTCCTACCGTGATGGGTATACCTGCCTATAAGTCTGTCCTGGATGTGCAAGACGAGATCGATCTAGCAGTTGTCGCGACTCCGAACAGAATCGTACCCTCAGTAATGGAAGAAATAGGCAGAAAAAGAATAAAGGGTGCGATCATAGTTACAGCTGGATTCAAAGAAGTTGATGAACAGGGTGCAAGACTGGAAAGGGATATCGGTTTAATAGCGAAACAATATGGAACTAGGATTATTGGCCCCAATTGCCTCGGAATTATGAGTCTCTCCACCAGCAACATAATGAACCTAACATTCTTGAAGACCACGCCACGACATGGTGGGATAGCTCTCTTGTCTCAAAGCGGCGCCATCTGCGCAGCAACTGTTGAAGATGCAATAGAACAAGGGATCGGTTTCTCAAAGGTCATTAGTATGGGGAACAAGGTCGACATGGATGAAAATGATATCCTAGAGCTACTAGCTGATGACAATGAAACCAAGGTTATCGTGATGTATCTTGAAGACATCCACGATGGAAGGCGATTCATGAATATCGCTAAGAGAATTGTCGTTGAGCAAAAAAAACCGATCATAGTATTGAAAGCAGGTAGAACTCCAGAGGGTGCGAAGGCTGCAATCTCTCATACTGGCGCGCTTATGGGTGCTGATGAGGTTTATGATGCGCTTTTTGTTCAATCGGGTATAATTAGAGTGGATACTATGCAGGATCTCTTTGAAATCGCAACTGCATTTTCAAAACAACCGACACCTTCAGAGCAGGGAAATGTAGTAATTGTCTCTAATGCCGGAGGCCCTGCTATTATCTCAACCGACGCGTGTTCAAGATATGGACTGAAGATGGCAGACATTTCTTCTTCAAAAGAAGCAATTGCTAGGGTCATCCCACCACATGGATCTTCGAGGAATCCAGTGGATATCGTAGGAGACGCAGATTTTGTTCGCTTTGAAAGTGTCCTTAACGAAGTAATGTCAAATTCAGACGTCGGCTCTGTTGTAGTTATGTGTACACCTTCTGCTACTTTAGACTACAACGATCTAGCTAGGACAATCGTCAAGGTTTCGAAAAAATATGGAAAGACTGTTTTAGCAGCTTTGATGGGGCTTGCGGAAGGCGACGAAAACAAGAGAATTCTCTCCGAGGGAGGGATCCCGCACTTTATGTATGCTGAATCAGCCATTCGCGCACTTGAAGCTATGTACCGATTCAAGAAGGGATTCACGATGCCAGCCGGGAAGCCAAAGATCTTCACGGCGGATAAAAACAAGGTGATTAGAGTTTTTGAAAACGTTAGAAAATCCGGAAGACAAAATCTGACTGAAGATGAAGGGTATGAAGTACTTGAAGCATATGGGTTCAAGACCCCTAAATTAATTCTCTCCACAAGCGAGCAGCAATGCGTAGAGGCTTCCAACAACTTGGGCTACCCAGTAGTATTGAAGATTTCATCCAAGGATATTGTTCACAAATCTGACGCAGGAGGCGTGAAAGTTGGACTTTCTAATGACGATCAGGTCCGTGCAGAATTTAGCACTATAATCCAAAATGCCAAACGATACAAGCCGTCCGCAAACATTCAAGGCGTACTAGTTCAGGAGATGGTAAAAAACGGCAAAGAGATAATTCTTGGTTCCAAACAAGATCCTTTATTCGGTCCGATAGTTATGGTTGGCCTTGGTGGCGTGTATGTGGAGATCCTCAAAGATGTTGTTTTCAGATTAGCTCCTTTGAATGAAAGAGAGGCAACCCAAATGGTTCACTCAATAAAAGCGCTTAACCTTTTGAAGGGGGCCAGGGGAGAAAAACCGTCAGATATCCCAGCTATAATCGAAAGTCTACAACGTCTTTCCCAATTAGTAATTGATTTTCCGAACATAGGAGAGATTGATATAAATCCATTGTTGGTGCTGGATGAAGGAAATGGAGCAAGGACGCTGGATGTTAGGATAAGCCTACAGAGCTAAACCAACTTCTTTCCGCATTCTTCACAATAAACAGCAACTCCCTCATTCTCATATCCACAAGACGAACATTTGGGACGAATTTCATTTTTGGAAGATGGTTTTACGCTCAAGACTATAATATCCCCAATCTTTAAAATATTCTTCCACAGGACTTCCGTGTATTGTAAGTTAGAGGGTTGATTTTCTGTATTGATTTTCATACTAAGTTCCATTTTGCCGTCAGATGATTTGCGTAGGCCAAGTTCTAATACTCTACCAACCAAAATGGCTTCGCTATCGTATACCGGCATCTCCATAAGGGATTGAATTGGAACAAAGCCTTCCTGGTTGACTCCTTTAGCTCTAGTTGAATTAGAGATTACCTTTGATTCATCGCTAGTAAATGATCGAAAGGGCTCATTAGAAGTAATAGGAATTGCATTCGTTTCTGAACGATGGAAAGGTACATTCCTCTCTTCTCCATCACGGGAAGAATTCTGTTGTTTCATTGTCCCAATGACATCCGTGGACACCTCGGGAGATTTGAACTTGCGATATTGGGATATTGTGTTGTTGCATCCTGCACATTTGTACTCGCCTGTTTCAAGTAGAGTTATCCCCTCACCCAAGTCCTCATTAGGTATTTCATAACTAATCTTAGGGCATCCTGGGTATTCCTTTTCACATTTGTTACAATAGTACTTCGTAAACCGATTCTCAGCCAATCTGCCAACCCCTGCAAGGAAAAGGTCTGGCCCACCCAGGTTGCCTCTCTTTTGTTCACCTTCAGTGATTTTAGCTAACACATAGCCACCGGATCCACGCAATTTCTTTTCTGATAAATCATTATTTTCAACCATTGCGATTATCGTCTTTACGTCAGCCAACCGTATTAGCATTTCGTGTATGTGGTTAAAA
>AF_2010_repII_A100DRAFT_1000152_pt1 | contig 11438 bp, 11 predicted proteins | sample AmaForreplIIA100_FD_9198 | JGI IMG/M metagenome (IMG submission 9198) | reverse complement strand
TATAGATGAATAAGAAAATAGATATTCCAGAAAAGGAAAGGGCATTGATTTTCCAGGGTGGAGGATCTCTTGGCGCATATGGAGCCGGAGCGTATAGAGGGTTGTATGAATTGCTCTCCAAGAAAGATACAGATGAAGGGATAAAAGGTAAGCCTACGCTTAATATAATTGGGGGAACTTCAATAGGCGCGATTAATGCCGCTGTTCTGGTAAGTTATGTAATAGAGAATCAAACATTTGAAGGATCTGCAGAAAGACTTATTGAGTTCTGGAACTACCTTTCCAAGAAATCAATTGTAGAAGCTAATCCATTTTTCATGCCATGGTGGAGTTACTGGCATAGTATTAATCGAGAGCTCGCGTCTGGAGAAGCTGCGAGACGATACTATTCAGCCAAAGAATTTGCAATACGTGGAGTACCAAATGTCTTTTATCCTCATCAACCTACATATGACAACAAATATTTAGATTTGGACAACATATGGTATCGCTATAGTACTGAGCCATTGAAGCGAAGTTTGGAACGGTTTGCAAAATTTCCAATAGCTACAACTCAAGAAGACAATCAACCTAGACTAATATTGGTTGCGGTTGACGTTGCTGAAGGTATACCGGTCACATTTGACAGTTATCCCAAGGAAGACGGTTCACGAAAAACAGAGTATGGGAGATTCATTAAACAGAAGGGTAAGGAAATTGGGTTTGAACATGTAGTACACTATGATAAGGGAATTACCTCGGATCATGTTATCGCAAGCTCCTCCTTTTCCGGTCAACTTTGATTTCACTAAAATAGAGGTTGAAAGTCTAAATTCCGAGGGCAGTGTAGATCAGGGAATTTAGAGGAAACATCAAGTGAGAATGGCTACAGTTATGAAAAAGATATGCGACATTTTTGGGATGGAGGCCTTATGAGCAATACGCCATTAATGCAGGTAGTATTGCTACACAGGAAATATTGGTACAAGGTAAGAGGATTAAAAGATTCTATACCAAGATTAGGAGTCTATATAATAAATTTACATCCCAAACAACAGCCGGAAATTCCCACAGATAGAGATGGCGTTATCAACAGGAATACTGACATAACTTTTTCCGATAGAATCGATCATGAAGAAACTATGCTGTTACTTGTGTCTGACTACATAGAAATGGTAGGGACGCTGATAAAAGTAGCTGGAGAGAATGGTGTAAAAGATGATGTAATACGCAATCTACTAAACCAGAAGACAAGGTATCATGGTGAGTTCCTAAGAGCTAGAAGATTTCTAGATCTAGCGGAGGGTCGATTTCAGATAGATGAAATAATAAATATAACTCGGAAGAATGATGAGCATACTATTTCTAATAAATCGTACGATTTCTCTATTGGGACGATAAGTCTCTTGCTTGAGCGAGGATATAATGATGCTCGTGAGGTGCTTTTATCAGGATTTTGAATCTAATATCTTGGAGTGTTCCTACCCGAGGACAAGGCGTGAAACGCGCAGATCGTTAATCTGCTAGTGAATTGCAAAGTGGCCTTCGTAACTAGACCACGGTGTGATCTACATCTTCGTACTTAATCTTATTCTCTTGACCATCCCATGAACTTATCGTCAATTAATGTATGAAACCGCCAGAAAAGATTCATTTCTTTGAGGGGTCCAGACAAAGAAGTCATTGCCTACTGCAGAATAGGGGAGAGGTCATCACACACTTGGTTTGTGCTCAAATATTTGCTTGGTTACCCTAATGTGAAGAACTATGTTGGAGCATAGACTGAATGGGGTAATATACTAGCCAGATGTCAGACGTCCGCAGAACCGTCATCCTATTTCTTGTTATCGCTTGTATCTGATATACTAGCTACTTGTATTGCCAGTTGGTTGCTCTGCTAGAGGGATATAGATACCATCATCCTTAACTATAAGATCCAATCTTTGTCCTTTTTTTAAATTGAAACCATCTAGTATGGGTTTAGGTAGCGTTATGACCGAACTGGTGCCTACCGAGGTGATGGTTACAGCGTATCTTACAGGCATGCAATTACCATATTAATGGTGGATAGTATATAAATATTATCGTAGATATTAGCCAAGACATATATGTCCGCTAGTATCCCAGGTAGTATACACATTAATGCCTATTATTCCAATTCGAATTTTGATGGTTTCTACAGAATATCCTCCAATGCAGGGAGGAGTGGGTAAGTATACTGCTAACTTAACCAGGTCTCTCAGGAAATTGGGGCTTGAAGTCTATGTTGCATGTAATGAAAAAGGTAAAGGTGAATATACTGGCTTATCGCCCCTCAATGGGGATAATTCTGATGTCCTGTTAAAGGCGGTTCAGGACTTGAAACCTGACCTTGTACATATACAGAACGAGCCAGGTCTGTACGGCTTGGTTCTAGATCCGATCGATCCCAGGAAGACTTCTTCTACCATAGATTCTTTTTATTACGATTGTAAAGTCCCAATCGTTACTACATTTCATTCAGCTTACACCTTCAAACAATGGATGAATCTGGCGACGACGTGGGTAACAGAGAGGACTAGTAGGTTGAGAAAACACGCACAGTTGACGATTAGCTCTTGGGAACACCTTCTAAACTACTATTCATTTCACAATTTAAATAGAGAGAAGCTACGGATGAGCAAGGCTGGCATTGTATTTTCAAATTATCTGTCTGGACTCATCGGTGACGGGGGCAAAAAATGTAGAGATGATGGTAATTGCAATGTAATTTATCATGGCGCTGAACCATCCTCTGAAATATTCTCTCAACCCACAAAAAAAGAGGCACGGTCAAAATTCTCTTTGCCACAGGACAGACGAATCGCCCTAGCCCTTGGGTTTATGACTGCCACAAAGGGCTGGAATATTCTAGAAAAAATGAATGTTCCAGATGATTGGGTTATTGTAGTAAATTCCTCAAAGAATGACTATAATAAAGAGAATTTCAATTCGCCCTTCAACGGTAATAGTAATAATACAAATAAAAAGAACTCGATAATCGATTTGCAAAAAGAATTCCTTGATGATAAGGAGCTTACACTCTTGTTTTATGCGGCCGACGCTAGTATACTTCCATATACAGTGAGCTCATCCTCAGGTGTGATGTTTGATGGCTTGGGACATGGATTACCCTTTGTTGCAAGTGATCTGCCTTTTTTTAGAGAATTCGCTTCGAACGGATTGGGCGTAACTGTCGAAAGAAGACCAGATGCGTTTGCTGATGGTCTTAGGGCTCTCGCCAGGGAATACGACTCATACACAAAGAGAGTCAATCATTTTAAGGAAAAACTGAAGTGGGATGAAATCGCAGCACAACATGCTTTAGTGTATCAGGGGGTGCTGAACATACGAGAAAAACCAGAAGTCGTATCCGTTCAAAGTCCAAGATTGCATCAGACGAAACCTAGCAAGTAAACAGATAATCATAGTATATGGGTTATCTTCTAATGCTAGTTTGAAATCTCTAAACTTACGGTCACAACTATGAGTCTGCCGTTAGCTAGCTATTTTTGCTTCCATTCGATATATGTTCCAAAAAAGCATCCAACTCTACAACGGCTAGGGAACACACCTTATCTGCAGCTCCGTAATAAACGTGTAATCTCTCATCGATGATGCAGGCACCTGTTGGAAAAACTACGTTGTTAACGTCACCGGTTCTTTCGTAAGGTTCCTCGGGCTGTAAGATAGGTTCCTTTGTTCTAGCTATTACCTCAAAAGGATTATCAAGGTCCAAAAGTGCAGCGCCAGCTCTGTAGACCGAGTCCTTATCGACACCATGGTAAATTAGAAGCCAACCGTCCTTAGTTTTTATTGGAGGAGGACCGGATCCGATCTTTGATTCCTCCCACTCTTGCTCAGGTTTCATAAGCAACGCATGTTTTTCAAAATTTGGTAGTGTATCACCTTCTGAAACCCAGATACTTGGTTTATTAGCACCAAATTTCGGGCCAACCCAGTGGTGTGGTCTATGCAAAGCGAGATATTTTTGATTTATTTTTTCTGGGAATAGAACAACATCCTTGTTATCTGAACCTATACTAGTTATTACTCCTAGTCTGCTATGGTTATGAAAATCATTAGTAGTAGCTAGGGCAGTTGATGAGCTTACTTGTCGATTAGTTGCATAATCGGAAAGGACTACGTATGATAGATAAACCTGATTATCAATCGTCATGAGTCTAGGATCTTCAATTCCATACTTTTCATATCCCCACGTAGGTCGGAAAGCAATTCCGTTTTTCCGTTCAAAGTTAAATCCATCCGTGCTACATGCATAGCCAAACCTTGAAATGTATTGTTCGTACTCCCCTATTGCTCTGTAAAGCATGTGAACTTTGTTTCCATCGTACAAAACAGCTGGATTAAAGACTGCTTCCGATTCCCACCAGTTGTCTTTATTTGGTAAAAGTATTGGATTTTTGTTATGTCTTCCCAGAACCGATCTACTACCCCTATACATACTGTCTGATTTTAGGTCCATGGTGAAGCTCTTCTCATTTTTTCTATGCAGCTCTAAACTATTTAGCGTTTTTAGACAAAATTAACGGGATATTTATCTTTATATGGAAATCCGGATAAACTTCACGGCCTGGATAGGGATGGATGGTGCTGAGCCTTTAGCATACGTCCGTAACAAGGAAGAAGGACGTTCAATGCCCTCGCTAATATCCTTGGCACTCCGTCAAGGATATTATAACAGCAACTCCATCAACTCAAGTACTCAAAGTCATCGTTTCGGTTGGTTTATCGTGTATGAATTTAATTTGAATTATATATCGCGGAAGACGTAGAGCTTCCATTTCAAATAGTAGTACTTTTATATCTGGGACGCCTAGCTAAATAGGCGAAGGATTTACGGCTGATTTGTTAAGTAGAAAGAGATAAAATACTTCTCATATTTTCCGTGCCTTTTGTAAGATCAACCAATGGGAAATTAAAATGGCAAGAACATTTCAGGAATTAGGAATGGGTGCTCCGATACTGAGAGCGCTCGTGGAAAATAAATTTGACATAGCTTTTCCTATACAAGAGAAAGCTATACCGCTTATTCTAAAAGGGATGGACGTGATAGGTCAGGCCCACACGGGAACTGGCAAGACGGCAGCATTTGGGCTACCGATTTTAGCCAAAGTTAAACGCAATGGCGCAATACAAGCATTGATCCTTGTTCCCACAAGAGAGTTAGCAGTTCAGGTGACAAACGAGATCAATAAATTTGCGCGATACACAGGTATCCGAAGCATAGCGATATATGGTGGCCAAAGTATCGGTCTTCAGCATGACCTATTAAAAAGAGGAGTCCAAATAATAGTTGCAACTCCTGGCAGACTGATTGATCATCTGAAACGAGGTTCAATACAGCTCGATGACGTGCGATACGTAGTTCTTGACGAGGCTGACAGGATGTTGGACATGGGTTTCATAGATGATATAAAATTTATTTTGTTTTATGTAAATGAACAGCGGCAGACGTGTCTTTTTTCCGCAACTATGCCACCAGAGATCTTAAGATTAGCACGAGACTATATGAAAGAGCCTCAACATATCAGATTAAATGAAGAGGAGCTGAGTCTTGATACAATTGATCAATCTTATTTAATCGTTCATGAGAGGGAGAAATTTAAGCATTTATGCAACTTCATAAGGAATAGAGACCAAAAACAGACTATAGTTTTCACAGCCACAAAACAAAGGACCCAGAGACTTGCAGACGAATTGAAACAGGAAGGGTTCAGAGCAATAACGATTCATGGCGATCTTTCACAAAAACAAAGAGATATCGCGATGTACAGGTTTAAGCAAGGGAAAGAAGACATTCTGGTCGCTACCGATATAGCTGCAAGAGGAATAGATATTCCCGCAGTAGGTCATGTGATTAACTACGATATTCCTGAAGAACCGTTGATTTATTTCCACAGAATTGGAAGGACTGCCAGAGCAGGCGGTACAGGCAAAGCCATCTCATTGGTTTCACAAGACAGGATCGACGATTTCGGAAGAATACTCAGGCGTACAGAACTGCCCGTCAATAAACTTAATGAAGAAATGGGAATCGAAGTTCCTGTCGTTCAGCAACGACACCGATACTATGGGCACCAACAAAGACATGGTTATCATGACTCTAATCGCAGCAGCTACGCAAGTCAAGGTGGCACCTATGGATACAATAGACAATATGGCTATTATAGTAACAAATACGGCTCTCACATGTACAAACGAAAATTCAGTAGTGGCAATATACGGAAGCGTCAAGACGGTGACAATAAGTCTAGAAATAGCTAGTGGTAATTCTTTTTAGTTTTGGATTGTTATTTCATTTATTTATAATTTTCAGGGATTGTTACCGCTTATTAGTAAGTGGACTAGGAATGACTGTGACAGCATAGTACCTAATGCATTATGAATCGTGCCTATGTATGGAACTGCATCGATTTACCATACTTTAAAGCGAAATCGAATAGACATATTTCATAAAACGGGTCCACTTATATCGACATGCGTTGTTTGCTCGACCGCGGATACCTTACCTAAGTATTGCAGGTTAATTGAAGATTTCTTTGCTGTTTTCTAGTGTGTGTGTGGTAATACTTTTCTTTCTATAATAGATGTAACGTCTGAATCTGTGTCGAGCGTCAACAGCAACCAGAATTTACTCTTATCATCACTAACGGTTGCTCCGGTCGGTGGAATAGGAATTGTTGCCCGTGTCAACTTGTCATACTTCCCTACGGAATACTTTAGTCTGCCTAATTTAATTTCAAAATCCTCATGAGTTGTAGCGCGAACAACCGCTCGTAGAGCATACTGTGAAGTCTCCTCTTTTGTCATTAAGGGAATGATGCCTTGTTGATAAATTCTCGTAACGAGATTGCCCATTTTATTTGCAATGCCGGCGAATCTGATTGACTCGTCTATTCCTACAATTTGTTCGCAAATATCAGAAAAGCGCTCCTCTAACATTGCCTATCATGTATTCCTTAGACAGCATTTTATTAAATGGTTGCAGTAACGACAGATCATCTTAATGGCGAAAATGTACACACAACATACAAAGAGGGAGATTTAAGGATGAATGGCATTCTCTTCTCCAGAGGATTTGATGAAAAATTTAGCAACGGCGATGGCAAATGCTTCTGAGGCCACAGAAAATAATACACAATCGAATAAACGCCAAACATAATACTAAAATCTAAAACATTAAGTCTCAAGGAAAGGGATGATATACATGTAACGTACTTGATGAGCGATTAACCTGCCACTAAACTCCCAGGTCTCTTCTCTTATACTCCCGTTTATATTAGGTGACGATTAACCGACTTGTACAAATGAGTTATGGAAGAAGTTACGGTGGCGGAGGTTATAAAGACTTTAACAGAGGCTTTGCTCCAAAACCGGTAGAAATAGGTAAGGAATACGACGTAGATGTTACTGAGATAAGTAGACAAGGCGACGGTATTGCACGGGTCCAGGGATTCGTTATTTTTGTTAAGAATGGCAAACCCGGACAAAAGCTTAAGGTTCAAGTCAATCAAGTAGGATCCAGATTTGCTACAGCGACGACCGTAGAACCACCCACACAATAAGGAACTTTATTCTATAGATAGAATAGAATAAAGTGAGAAGCGTTCCTCTACTACTTCGGTCATAGAAAAACAAGAAACTGATTTTCATTATGAATATCTACCCCATCCTTTTTGCAACCTTTCAATAACAGCCTTTCAATAACAGCCAGTTGTTCATTCATCGCGGATTGGTTCAGCAAAGGAAAGCTGATATCCATCTGGTTCTCTTATATGGAAGAACCTTTCACCCCACACAGCATTAGTAGGCCCATTTTCGAAGGATATTAAACTTGACATTTTCTTATTGCCCCTAAAATAAGAATATAGTCTATCTACGTCCTCAGTATGAAAAATTATTCGTCCAAAGTATTGCCGTCTTTTTCTGTCACTACCACTATGATTACTATTGGCTAGACCCAATTCTAGATTTAGATACATTTTTGTCGTATGCTCCCCAATTTCAAATGTAGTAAAGGTGTCCTCGGATGACCCCCCATAAACTACTTTAAAGCCTGGTATCTGACAATAAAAGTTGCACGATTTCTCCATATTTTTGACTATCAAGGTTACTGCAGAAATTCTGTATACTTTCATAATGCTAGTACACTATCCCAAATGGTATAGAGACATCCCACTCTTATATCAAACAAATAACCAATTATCGCTATAATCCTGAAATCGTCAGAGATATCTCCTATATACTTCACGTGATTAACGGGTGCTACGGACTTCCCTATGAATGAAAGCTTGTAGGATCAAAAACCCTTATCGGTTGTAGGACATTTTTGGGATCATCGTGAAGCACGACTATTCTGCAGTCGCTTAGACTAAGAAAGCTTCTGAGGCGGGCCTAGCCAATCTGCGTTAAAGTTAATACCTTAAACTACTGGAAACTACTGGAAGTGAAAATTGATCAGTTATAGCAGTAACACTTTCTATAGCCCTGTATCGTTTGAAAATGAACCTGTAGATGCCCCATGGGGCGAAAGGTATTTCCATATGCGGGAAGCGGACGGGTATCAGCTTTCATTTGCAGAGCCGACATAGTATAACAGAAGCTGCACTTGATAGCAGTGTTATTGTCAATATTGGATTTCTAGTCTCTTACATTCCTGGCATCGACTCCTAATCTCTACCATTCCTGGTAACTCGTTAAATTCGGTGCTGCCTGTGCAGTCGGTTAAGAACTCGGTCTGATATATATATAAAACGCAAGAAGTTTCATACGGCACAAACAAAGCAACTACAACGGAGATGTTTTCGGTATTATTTGGGAGATAGCCGTTGTAGTGCAACGCCAAATACAAAAATAGATATCCCGATGCCAATAATAACTCCGCCGTTAACTGTCCAATCTTGATTACGAAACATAAATGAAGAAGACGGTCCTACTACGGACAAGCTTTGTAATGTAAATAGTATTCCTAACATTATCATTACTAGTCCAATAACAAGCAAAGATCTGCCTAAGGACTTCACGTTCATAAGTTAGAGACATGTTACATCATTTTTAACTGTATCAATAGAAACAGAATTTCTGAACCATTTCATAGTTAAGGCTGAATAAGAAAAAAAAGAATTTTGGGATAGCGAAAAACGGGTTTATGTGTGAGAGAGTATGATTGGCCTTCATAATAAATCTGTTTTTTTTAAGAATAATTATCATGATACCCTATTACAATGCTGTCAGGTGAATTCTTTGATCGCATTCATAAATAATTGGATTGCTTCATATTCAAAAGGATCCTGGAATGCAAGAAAGAATTGCTCTATTCCAGCATCAATATACTTTCGAACCCGTTGTTGAATATCCTCAGGTTTTCCAACTAGAGAATGTCCCATCAGTTGACTCAGAATCGCAGGTCCCCTTTCCATCACGAATAATCTTTTCTTATATTCCAGCTCGGAATCGGATTTCGCGATTATAACATCCAATTCGATTGATTTCATAGGTCTCCTTTTTGTATTAAATTTCTTGGAAATTTCTTCAAATTTCGAGTTAGTGCATGCAAACTGTTCTGGAGAAAGATAAGAAGATTCCCATACGTCAGCATATTTCGCTGCCAAGTGCATCATCCTATTTCTTTTTGCTGCAACTGTAATCGGAATAGGCTTGTTCGGATTCTTGAGCGTTGCGCCGTTGATCTTAAAATATTTCCCACTAAAGTGCACCTCTGGCCTACTCCAGAGCAATCTTAAAACTTCAAGAGCCTCATCAAGTAATGAAACACGTTCTGCTCTATTAGGATAATCAATTCCAAATGGATGCCACCATTGTACTGCGTAATCCTGGGTAGCTCCTGCACCCGTCCTAAATTCCAATCTTCCATTTGATATTTCCTGTATGGTCGCCGACTGTTTAGCAAGTAATGCAATGTTTCTGTATCGGGGAATTAGGTATGTTATGACTGGCCCCAGCTTTATCGTCGTGGTAAGGGCTGATAAATTAGATATAATGCTCCAGCAATCTAGATCAATCTGTGCTAATGATTCACCATAATAGAATCCATAGTAGCCTAATTTCTCAGCCAATATACATAGCTCTTTTATCTTGTCGTAGTCGGTACCCCAAACTTCCAGGCAAAACCGCACAAGATCTCCTGGTATCTTACGCTATTATTATGTACATTGTTATCATACCGGTACTATTCAATATATATTGTTAACAGAGAATCGTCGCATAAATTATACTCTATAACTCTTACCATAGGGCTTTTCGATCGTGGAGACACACAAAATAACCGAATGAAAAAGAAATAACCATCTAAAAATAATGGCCGTCCGAACGGACTTTGTTGTGAAATACAGAAGCCGTCCGAATACAGAGAATATTTCATTTGCCCATGATAAACATTTCAGTCTGTTTTCTTTGCCATGTTACTCAGGATCGCGTAATCAACCTTAATTATTGATCCTTTTTTACAACAAATAACACGTCAGATTGTAGTTGTAAATACAACAGGTATGATTGAATGTACGAATTTTAGTTTCCAAAGGGCTGTAACTGGCTTCTTTATAATATTATTCCGAACACACCTACGAAGCTTCTGCAAATTCCCAGCTCGTACTTTCAAGATTTTTGATGAAGGTCATATAAAGGCGCGAGCATAAGTAGCTGATATGGTAAGCGAAATTTGACACAGGCTATTCCCCATGAATTAAGAAATAAAGTGATCAGCGAGTACCTGAAGGGCAATTCAAGGAATGAAATAGCACGTCTCCTAGGATTAGGAGCAGGAACAGTTACTAGTATTATTCAAGAGTGGCGACGACAAGTAGGAGAGTACGATCCAGAAAGGCAGGGAGAGACATGTGGACACGTAGGATGAAAACAAACTACACCTTTTTGAGTTGTTGACTCTATCTTATTGGATGTATATTTGTGAAGGCATGGATAATTGGCCTGCCTAGTCACTTTAAAGATAACTTTCGGATTAAAAGGCAATGGATGACCTCTGCGACGAATCTAGACCAAGTAGAAATTAAGTGTGCGGCACCACTTGACCAGTACTTGACCTATACATGACTAGTACTTGACCAGTACTTGACGTGACTACTAGCATCCTGAAAATGCGCCAGTTCTAGACCTCAAAAGAATAGTTGTCTTACGTTCGTTATTGCGAAATTCTGGTTGGTCTTTTATTGCTTAACTTTTGCAAATAAGTAGTCCAAGAAAAATACAAAATTATCTGATTCTGATATCAGGATAGCGCGCTGGGTGATCACTTGCTTTCTTTTTTGTCAAAAATAGTTCCGGCTTGGATTACAGCGTTTGGTAGAACTTGCCTACCTGGCAAAATAATTACAGAAGCTCCTATAGTGCAATTATTGCCAACCACTGCTCCAAGGTGATCAGTTCCAGTATCTACTAAT
>AF_2010_repII_A100DRAFT_1000151_pt1 | contig 11454 bp, 15 predicted proteins | sample AmaForreplIIA100_FD_9198 | JGI IMG/M metagenome (IMG submission 9198) | reverse complement strand
TCAGCATCCTTATCGCGTATTCGTCATCAATCTTCTTGTTTCCAGTTGTCCACCAATCTAATGCAATACTCCAAGTTCCAAATCCAATTTCGCTTACCTTGATTCCACTCTTACCCAGTTTTCGATATTTCATCGTCAATCGAGTGTCTCCAGAATATACTTTACGATATCACTAAATTCCGAATCACCGAGTACAGGCTCAGAGTGATCTATTAATGAGTCTAATTGGATAGTAGGGCTATGTTGGAACTTCTCTTGGTCTATTGACAATCCACCCTTAAAATATCTTATGGGTATGGGTATCCATGACTTGCAACCTGCAAATTCTGACCTAACCTCGATTTCCAAGGGCCGAATCATCCTGTAGACTCGTAAAATTATCACACTCATCGCTCTTTTGGGGTTATACTTTAACCTGATGTTGACATAATGGTCATTCCAAACGTGATATTTTTCAATCGTCTTAATTTGACTTCATCAGTTGTCTCTCTGACTTCAATTACTTTGGCAAACGCTGTGATCCTATTTCTGTTATTCATCGGTACATTTCGTAGTATGATGTCAAATTCATCTACATAATCCTGTTGAAGGTATTCTCTGGATTGATGCTCAAACGTAGGATAAAGAAAAAAGTCATGGTGCTTCACCTCAAACCCATGTCGATATTCCATAACACCGCCTTTACGAAAGAGAATTGCCTGTCTCCCTGTTTCTAAAGCTTTACACACAACTGCCCATTCCTTTAACGCTGGAATTGTGTCAACAGAATTGAATCTTCGAGAAGACAAATCTATTTCTTCGTGGTTGAATAAGGACATTTTTCTTTACCCAATGCTCTTTATAATATCTTCAGCATCCTTGTGAACGCAGACAATCATCGGTGTGTCCTTAATAACATACTTGCTCAGTCTAGTTTCCCGCAGCTGAACTATCAAATCTTGAAAAATTATTAAATCATCTATTTCAAATGCTAACACAAAATCTTGATCGTTTATGCCAAATGAATAAGAAGTATTTAATTTAACCTGAGGATATCTTCTTCCCACAGATATATGTTCTTCCATCAGTTTTTTTCTCTCTTCAAAGGGGAGCAAATACCATTCACGAGCTTTGATAAAAGGATAAACAACTACATATCGCAAAGGTTGTTCATCAGTCATAAATCCGGGAACAACCTTGTTTGTTGAATAAATTGACCCACGAAGACAAGAGAGATACACTTGTGATGGTTCGATATATTTTCCAATAAGTGTGGAATAAACCTTCGAAGTTAATACCTGCATTTTTTCAACAGAATCAGAAATCATCCATAACATGAAATCAGTGTCTGAGCGAAGACCCAACGTGGAATAGGTTCGAACTTTCATTTTTGTATTTGCAACTTCTAACAATAATGAAAATTCCTTTGCAGCCTCAGTTTTCGCAATATCGTTTAACCACCGCCACTTACTATCAACTTTGAAGAATGAAAAGTTTAAAAAAGTAGGAGTTCTTGCATTAGTTGGTAACTCTGTTTCATTTTGGACTTCAACTTGAGACGCCATCTCGAAATAAAGTGTGCAAACTATATTTAAAACTACATTAGAATTCCTTTCAGTGCCATCTCACAAACTTCCATTATATTTTAGCTCTCCTCTAACCCAAGCCATCCGTAACCCTTATTCTCCAGCTCTTCAGAGAGGCTTTTGTCGCCAGATTTAATTAATCTACCTTTTGCCATGACATTAACATGGTCTAACCTTGTCAAATATCTTAGGATCCTGGCGTAATGTGTGATTACTACGATTCCAGCTCCGGTGTCTATCAATTTGTTTATAGCCTGCGCCACAGCCTTTACAGCATCAATGTCTAAACCAGAATCTGGCTCGTCCAGGATAGCCAAATTAGGCTTGAGGACTAGCATTTGCATAACTTCAGACCTTTTCTTCTCACCACCTGAGAATCCTTCATTTAGGTATCTGCTAAGAAACGCTGGGTCTAACCCAACTGAATCCAGGTTTCTTTTGACATATTCGTGAAATTCCTTCACAGTTAAAAACACCTCCCGATTAGTCTGTTCTTCAGCTAACGTTTTGTTCAAGGTATTGTAGGCATTTCTCAGGAAATGGCTATAACCGACGCCAGCAATCTCTATAGGGTACTGAAATCCAAGAAATATTCCCTTCCTTGCTCTTTCATCAGTTGACAAATCAAGAATGCTCTGACCTTTAACGAGGATGTCTCCAGATGTAATATTGTACTTTGGATGACCCAAGAGTACATTTGCAAACGTACTCTTTCCGGAACCGTTTGGGCCCATGAGTGCGTGAACCTTGCCCTTATCTATAGATAAATTGAGACCCGTCAGTATCTCCTTTCCTTCAATGCTCGCATGTAAGTCCTTTACCTCTAAAAACGACATGATAGCAGCTCCTCTTATCAAGAATATAATATAAGGATATGTGCTAGGACAAGTGAGTTCACACTTCTACAGGAAGCTATTTTTTCCTGTTAAATGAATAAGTCAAACCGTGCAGTTGTAGAACTGCGCATGTTGCTCTTCTTGATATAAATAGACTTGATTATCTATAATTTTTTAAAGAATTTCAATCCAACGAGTCGATCTCTTTGAAATAAACACATTCATTCCTATTATTGGGTGAAGGTTTTTCGGTATTCATTGGTGCTACCTACTGCACTTTCAGCATACCTGTCATGTACGGATGAACAGAACAATGAAACGGATAGCTTCCTGCAGTCAATTTCGTGGTGGCTATTTTTGTTGTACCAGATGGGTTGATCAAGCTCGTATCAAATAGCTTTCCTACCTTAGGATCGCTCGGGTCCTTTCCATTAGTTATTGTATGTGGAACGGTATCTTTGTTTGTTACCCCTACAGAGTCTCCCTTCTTTACAGTCACAGTGTCAGGAGCGTAGGCCGGATTTCCTTGTGTAGAAGCTCCAGCCAAAATCGTCACCGAAGCTCCCACAGGAGCATTGCTAGCAGCACTACTCCCAGATCCAGCAGTTGGTGGATTTGCTGAAGCTATATCTTGAGGTGTCAAATTCTTTCGATACAAGGAGCTCATCACATTTGGAACAGGTGCAATATCATGAAAAAGAGTGTAAACTATGACACCTGTGATCCCTCCGAGTATAATCAATACTATAAAGGCAGTTCTCCCAATCCACATTGCGAGTAATCTTAACTTCTTGTCGACATTCCCCTATTAATTCCTTTTATCAGGACGGAAACGGTTCACCCAACTAAAGTAGCTTGTCATTGCTTTTCCTCCTAATATTCAACGATAAGCATTTTCTTACATTCATCTAGGTTCTAATAGGAAAGTTAAGTTTCAGATGCGTTTCATTTATGCTCAGCTACCTTCAAAGGACATCAGCTGTGCATTTACGTAAGCTATCTCTCCCAACCTAGGATTTCTTCAGACGGGTTGACGTGCATACTACTATGATTTCTTGTCACAACTTTTATTTTAGATCCTTCCCATGAAAACATAAATGAAGCGGAGTGAAGTTAATAAGTGTGCAATTTGCGGTCTGCGTTTGTCCTTTAGGTATAATGCAATGCCCGAATGGAATATAATGGGATTCATTTGCGGAGCTTGCTATGACAAAAAGCTGGCAGATCACTATATTGCATCTGAACGAAGAGGAATTTTGAGGAGCTGAATTATTGTCAATTTCGCAAATCATCTCTTGGGCTTGGACAGAAATAAAAAGAAATAGATTCGGGTTCATAATTATTAGTAGTTCTCTACAAATCTAGAATCTACAATTTGGCGTGCGTCTTCTATAAATGAGGTGGTTTCTTTATATTACAGATTGTTCAAAATACAAGAGCTATTATGTCTTAAATTCAGACCACAAGACATTATGAACATCATTCTCAATCAATTATCTGTAAGACTTCTGTTTTCTGCGCCGGGCACCAGGTCCTCCGAACTTCTTTGACTCGCTTTGTCTAGGATCGCCAGCAAGCAAATGTCTGTCGTATTCAGTAATCTTCTTTCTAATCTCTTCACGGACACTCTTCGCCAATGGGTGGTCCTTTGGATCCCTACCACCTTTCCCCTCTCCGGTTAATGCCCTAGAAATCGCAACGGCAGAAGCAAAAGCCTGTCCCATGAATCCTCCTCCTTGAACTTTTACACTAATATCTATTTTATTCCTCAGTTCGCCAAGAAGGTTGATAGGTGTCATTACCATTTCCTTTGCTACCTGTGGCTCAATTAATTCGGCAGGGATATTATTTATCCGTACTCTTCCATTACCCTTCCAAATAGTGGCAACTGCCCTGCATGCCTTCCTCTGTCCTGGATAAAGGTCTATTTTGCTAACCAAAAGACTTCATCCTCTTCCAACCAATCTCCTCTGCTACGTCACCAATAGATATGTAGTATGAAGCAGGTTTTCTAATCTTTGAATCTTCAAAGAGCTCCATTTTTGAATCCTTTAAATCACTAGGGACTCCGATATATACCCTTAATCGCTTGAATGCCTCCATACCACTTGTCTTTCGCTTTGGCACCATTCCTCTAACCATTTTAGTCAGAATTCTGTCTGGTCTTCTAGGGTGAAATGGCCCATGTATTGGGTTTGTCGCAGAGTTAATTTCAAGGTCTTCTTTAAATCTCTTGATAGTCTTGTACTTGTTTCCAGATATCATTGCTTTCTCAGCGTTCACTATCGTCACTCTATTTCCTTTAAGGAGAAGCTTTGAAACACGAGAACACATCCTTCCTGCAATGCAACCATCCCCATTGACAACTATAGACGATTGATTACCAGTCTTGTGAATTTCTGCTTTCTGGCCGGGCTGGTTTGTTGTTGGCTGATTAGCCAATAATTCGCACTCCCTTTCCATCTGGATGTCTGTCCATCAATTCATTTAACGTTAAAACTTTCCCCCCTACTATTGTTATTTTCCTCACAGCCGCATTTGAGATCGAGAAAGCACATACAGTGAGCTTATGATCCATTTCTCCCGACCCCAAAACTTTTCCCGGTACTACGACAACTTCCTCATTTTTAGTAGCAAAAGACAATCTGGAGATGTTGACCTCTCTCCTAATAGTTCTTGATTTCGAAATCTCCCTCTCCAAAGCCCTCCAAATAGGTTTCTTACTCTTCTTGAAGCCCCTTCGTAAAGTCCATATTGTTTCATTTATTAAATTGTTAGTGAACATAGTGTTTACCTCGTGCGTTATCTAGATTCCCCAATTAAATTTACCTGGGGCTTTGAGGTTCAAGCGTCCGGACTACTTGATAAAAGCTATTCATTTTAGAACCAAGTCTCGAGAGAGCAGCTATTACGGTTTCTTCTGCAGTCAATGCTCCATTTGTTTCTATTACAAGAATCGAGTCATCATTTCGACTTCCATCTTTTACAATAGCAGCAGAGGTTGGTTGCCATTTTGCGTGATCCTTGCCAATACCCAGCCTCGCATATGCCTCAAACTTCACTTTCTGCGTTGGTGCAAGAGCAACTATGGGTATTTCTTTACTTACAGGTTGCACCAGATCATCCTCTGACAAAAGTTCCCCTGAAGTCACAATCTTTGTTTTGTCAGTTGCTTCTGAATCTAACATTAATAAAACTCTGCATTTTGAACATCCAAGGGTACTCTTACAATCGCAGTCCTCAGGTATGACAAATCGATCCAGCTGAGTTCGCAGTGGTACAAGTCCAAGTCTGTGGGCAAGTGCCTCGTCATGCATGACTGAAGAGTTTTCAAGTATCACCACATCATCTATAGCTAGAGTGGGGACCTCGCTTATGGCCAACCTTCTAATAGCGTTTATGTACTCTCTGGAAATATTGTTAAATTTAATTACGATTCTTTCATCTGTTTTTTCAAGAACCTCAGCAGAAATATCATTCAAGCCCAACGCAGACTTTGATTCAAGCGTACTTAAAAATCTTACCGCATTGTTTGAATCTAAATGACTATATATACATATTTTGACAATTATCAGATTTATACTCATTAGTGCATTTTGTCGGATAGCGGCATGAATTAATAACTTGGCGATCAGACCTTCCAATTGTCAGGCATATTTTATTAGCAAATTCTCAAACTCTGACATTTGTGCTCTAGTCATATGCAGATATATAGTTCATAAAACCATCAAAATTAATGGTCGAGAGTAAGATTTCGATTGTGCGTCTAACCTTGGGAGGGAACAAGTTTGAAATCCTTGTCAAACCAGATCCAGCATTGGAATACAAAGTTGGCAAGAAAATTGATTTGTCTTCAGTCCTCATCTCTGATGAAATATACTCAGACGCCAATAAGGGATCTAGAGCTGCAAGTGATAAGCTAATTAAATACTTTAGAACGTCTGATACGCTGGAAGTCGCCAGACAAATAATCACGAGGGGTGAGCTAAGTCTTACAACCGACCAGCGTAGAAAAATGGTTGAAGAAAAGAAGAAACAGATTATCCAGTATATAAATAAGAGTTATGTTGATCCGAAGACTCATCTTCCGCATCCAATAATGAGAATCGAAAGTGCTTTGGGAGAGGTGAGACTGACTGTTGACCCATTCAAACCAGCTGAGGATCAAGCGAAGAATGTGGTTGAAGCCTTGAGAAAGATTTTGCCATTAAAATCTGAAAACTTGCTACTAACTGTGACCATCCCTGCTCAATTTTCTTCCCGATCTTATAGCTTGTTGAAATCCACAGTTATATTTAAAGAAGAACAGTGGTTGACCGACGGTACTTTGCGAGTAAAATTAGAGATAAATGCAGGGATGAGAGGGTCTTTACTGGATAGGTTAGGATCTGTTTCGAAGGGAACCGCTCAAGTGACAGAAGGATAGCTGACCTCTAAATTCAGTTGACACTTAAAATATAAGTCTGTCAGATCCACCCCCAGGGGAAGAGACTATAAATGAGAACAGATCTTTTAAATTGGTCCCCGGTGGATGGAGTGATCTACTAGGCAATGCAAGAAATTAGACGCAAATATGTCGTTCCTGGTGACAAAATTACTGAAGGCAATCTTAGGCCTTTATTTAATGTATTCCGAGCTGGGAATTCACTTGTAGCTACAAGAGTAGGAATTGCGGAAGCCGGGCGAGAGGGTGTAAAAGTTATACCTTTGTCTGGAGTATACATACCTAGAACAAACGATATCGTAATAGGTAAAGTAATGGACCACTCTTCCCTTTCATGGGAAGTAGATATCAACTCATGCTTCTCGGCTCACTTGCCCGCGCAGGATGTGTTTGGAAGGGACTTTTCTCCAGCTCGGGACGATATGGGAAGAGAACTAGCAAATGGAGACTTGATCACTGCAAGGATAATAGCGTTTGATAGGACAAGGGATCCGATGATAACAATTCAAGACAAAGACCTGGGTAAAATTCCGCGAGGGGAGTTCATTAAAATTTCTGCTACTAGGGTTCCAAGACTTATTGGAAAGCGCGGTTCTATGATTCAGACGATCGAACAAGCAACTCGAACTAGAATATTGATTGGTCAAAATGGAGTTATCGTCGTAACCGGTAGAAATGCAGAAGGTATAGCTTTGGCCATTAAAGCAATAAGGATGGTGGAGGAGGAAGCCCATACATCAAATCTGACTCAGAGAGTGAAATCTTTGTTGGGAATACCGGAGTCTCAAGTTGAAACACCCCAAGGTGCATCCAATAATCCTCATAGTTCAGAAGATGCATCATCTCTACGAAATGGCGAACTTCAGGAAGGAAAGGATCAGGATTCATTATGACACAAGCGAGAAGCCTAATTGATGAAAATGGTAAACGAACAGACGGCCGCACTGAAAATCAATTAAGAGAAATTAAAATCACGGTCGGAGTAATAAAGAATGCTGATGGCTCTGCATTTATAGAATTTGGGATGAACAAAATCTTGGCAGCAGTTTACGGCCCTCGTGAAGTACATCCGAAACATATGGCCCTGCCAGATAGATGTGTTCTCAGATGCAGGTATCATATGACTCCATTTTCTACGGATACTAGGAAAAACCCAGCCCCCTCCAGGAGAGAGGTAGAAATCTCAAAAGTGATGAGAGAAGCATTAGAGCCTGCTTTGATGCTGGAAGACTATCCTCGCACAGCGATCGATGTGTACGTCGAAGTATTGCAAGCAGACGGAGGGTCAAGATGCGCAGGAATCACCGCGGCTTCGGTAGCACTTGCTGATGCTGGAATTAACATGCGAGATATTGTGGCTGCATGTGCAGCGGGCAAAATCAATGGTAAGATAGTTATGGATATAAACGACACGGAAGATAAGGAAGGCGATGCCGATATGCCAGTGGCCTACATGCCGCATTTAGAACAAGTCACCCTCCTGCAGTTGGACGGTATTCTAAATGATGAACAATTTAGTCAATGTCTTGACGAAGCTATAAAGGGATGCAAGATGGTGTACGAAATCCAACGAAAGGCGTTGATGCAAGAGTATTTCGGTGATGAAACGGAGATGAAAGAAGAGCAATGAGTCTCTCGAAGCGCTCAACTATAATTGTCGAACACCTACGCAGACAGCAGATGTGGGACGGCCTTTCAAAGGGAAAAAGGCTAGATGGTAGAAATCTTGACGAGTTGAGGCCAATTGAGATTGAAACGGGACTCATCAAGAAAGCTAATGGTTCAGCAAGGGTGAAATTAGGAAATTCAGAAGTTGTCGCTGGGGTAAAAGTTGAGACAGGCGAACCATTTGAAGGTCTAGAGGATAAGGGAGCATTAATCTTGTCTGCAGAGGTTTTACCGACTGCTTCGCCTTATGTTGAGCCTGGACCACCCGATGAAGAAACAGTAGAATTGGCAAGGGTCGTAGATAGAGGAATTAGAGAATCGGAGATGTTAGACTTGAGTAAACTGGTGTTAGTTACCGGCGAAATCGTTTATGTAATATTCGTAGATTGTAGCGTAATCAACTCAGACGGAAATTTATTTGACGCCACTTCTTATGCAGCAGTTGCTGCATTGATAAATAGCAAACTACCTGTTTTTGAAATACATGATGGCAAAGTGGCGGATACTGGTGAAAAGCAAGAAACACCAATTACCACCTTACCGGTCTCAATCACAGCGATTAGGATCGGTGATTCAATTCTTTTGGACTCTAATGCGGAAGAGGAAGCTTGTATGAACGCGAGAATCACTATGACATCAAATTCTAATTCCGATTTTGCAGCAGTGCAAAAAGGATCGACGGGTACCTTCACTTTGGAGCAGCTCAAAAGGATTGCCGCCAGTGCAAAAACTAAGGGTGAGGAAGTACGAAACAAGTTCAAGGAGTTGATCGAATCTGGTCAGTAGAAGAAAGCAAGGACAGCGCGTTTTAAAGGGTCTTGGAATAAAGTTTGGAGCTACAGTACGCAAGAGGTATAGTATGACATACAGGACGTTAAAGCAGAAAAGACGGTGTCCATCCTGCTCGTCTATCAGATTTACTAGAATTGTATCGGGAATCTGGTTTTGTGAGAAATGCAAGTTCAAAATTGCGGGAGGAGCTTACGATATTGATATTGAAAAATTGCAAAGCCACAGTAAAAATATCTTTCAGATCGACACCGCTGAGTGAATATTGCCCTCTTTTGAAATCAGTGTATGCCGCAATAAATGCAGACACCAAAGTTCCAACTCCGGGCGCGGCTTCGAACAAGTCCAAAGTAAATATATCCTTTACAGGCGATGAATCTAACCATAATTCCAGGCCAGCTTTGTTGTTGGAACTGCAAGGTATCGATCTATCTGCGTTAAGGGCTGCACTCAATTCATATCTTTGGCTTGTTGATGCTTCAATAAACGCGTACAATGCTAGTGTAACGACCGGTTCTTAGAAGCCCTCATCCTACAGCTAAATTGCAAATAGATGAATAAAGCAGTTGTAGGACGAAGAAGTTCTGGATAAGGGAATACAATTTCCGCCCGCCAGCCGACGAACGAAGTGAAGATTCGTAAACGGTGCTGGCGCATGTACTCTAGAACTAATTCAAGTATCATATTGCATGGAGGGTTTCATGTTATTTCCATGCACCTATGGAAATTATAGAATAAACCAAGTCATTTGGCTGCTTAAGAGGAACTAACACTAACGCTATGATTTTATTGTGGTAACTTGATTTACTTCTACAGTGTTAACATGAGTGAAAAGGAACTACCTCCTTGGCTTAAGGAGCAATTGTCGCGTTTGCAGCAGCTTCAACAAAATTTGCAGGCAATTATGATGCAAAAACAGCAAGTAGAAGTAGAAGTGGTCGAAACCGATAGGGCTTTGGAAGAGCTAAACAAGATAGATGCTGAAGGTATGGTATTCAAGAGCGCAGGTCCGTTGCTAATAAAATCAAAGAAAGAGAATCTAATCAAGGAGTTGGGAGAGAAAAAGGAATTATCAAACACTAGACTTATGGTGCTGACCAAACAAGAGACGCGGGTAAAAGATAATCTCAAGGAAGTAGAAAATAAAATCAATCAAATGATTCGAGGAAGCCAAACTGCAGTAGATGCTAGTGCAAAACCACGTACGTCTTAACCAATCGCTGTATTTTAATGAAAGCTGTATCGAACTGATGTAAAAATGGGAACATGTCAAAAGCTAGAGAGGCAGTGCCCATAAGGATCGTAGTTGATGAAAGAGAAAGACGTAGCAGAATTCCGGCGTTGCTGCGTGATGCAGGCGCAGTAACAGACTTTGCCCAACTCAAAGTAGGAGACTACATCATCTCTGCGGAAACGGCGATCGAAAGGAAAACTATATTCGATCTTTTACAGTCCATATTTAATGGAAGGCTGCTCCTTCAGTGCTCAGAACTTATAAAACACTATGCTAAACCAGTGATAATAATTGAAGGTAATATCATAAACCTCTCAGATAGATCAGTTAGTAATGATATTCAAGATTCCGAAAGAATTTTTTTGATAAATGAAACCATGGCGAGAGTAGCATTAGATTTCAGAATTCCAATAATAAACGCGCCAGCTGCAGAATTCACTTCGCAGTTGTTGGTCGCAATGGCAAATATGGCTCTAAACGGTGTCAGTAAAGGCCCTTTCCTAAAACGCATCAAGAAGGCCAATCCTGTACGTATACAGCAGCTCTCCATTTTATCTTCGATTCCAGGTATCGGTGACAAGCTCGCTATGAGGATGCTGGAAAAATTCTCAACTCCTAGACATGCTTTAACAGCCCCAGCAGCCGATCTAGCAAGAATCCCGGGATTTGGGACATCGAGGGCAATAAAAATGAGAAGGATCTTGGATTCGTCGGACGAGGGTAAAATTGTGGCTTCACAACTATCCCTTTTGGATGCAAAACTAGCTTTATAGATTGATTAATTGAATTTAAATTCTATTAATGCCACTAATGGATATAGCTATATGTTGGATAAACCATGTTGTAAATTAAACCGATTTATTTTAATCCTACAGGAGGGCTAAACTGACTATCTCTAAAAGACCGAGCAATTATGGT
>AF_2010_repII_A100DRAFT_1000146_pt1 | contig 11625 bp, 10 predicted proteins | sample AmaForreplIIA100_FD_9198 | JGI IMG/M metagenome (IMG submission 9198) | reverse complement strand
GGGTCTCTTTTGTATAGGTATTACCATCAATTACGGAGACAGTGTCCGAATTTGAGTTAACAACATATATTTTATTTGTAATAGGATTAACTGCTATAGAGGTGGGATGGCCTCCTACAGGAATATTTGAGATATCCCCAAATTCATCGATCTCAGTCATATTATTCAACCCCTTTTCTGCAACATATATTTTATTTGTAATAGGGTTAACTGCTATGGCGAAGGGAATACTTCCTGCGCCTACATGATATGTTTCATTCTTATTAGTACCAGCCTCAATTACAGTGACCTCATCATTGTAGTTGTGTGTCACATATATTGTATTTGTGATAGGATTAACTGCTATAGAAGTAGGAGATTTACCTACACGTATGTCCGTCATATTCCCTGAGTCACCATCAATTACAATGACATTATCTGAACCTGAGTTTGCAACATATATATTGTTTGTGGCATTATTAATGGCTAATCCATCTTTCAATCCTTGTCCTCCTTGTAACAGACGTAATCTGTAGTAAGGGACATCGGCTGCATTTTCTTGATTTCCTACGGATTCTAATGTCATTGCACACACATCGTAAGGTAACATTATTATTGTTAGCATTACCATTATGCATGTTAATTCCATAGAAATGAGGTTATGCTGTTTTTTGAATTTAGTAATTAAACAATGCCACCGTTGCTATATATTTAGGGGACTTTAAATGACGGACCTTAATAATTGTTGTCTTCTAACCCATCAGTAGTCCTGGTACAAATCCATTCATAGCTCGCCGAGAAAAATGAGATACAAATGTGTTGGTATTATCTGTCATACCTGGTATCTGGTCATATCGGTTCACTAAGTTTTGTCTGTCATCCTTCTTGACAGACTGGATGTAGGTACGGCCTGTGGAATGAAGAAAATCCGCTTCCGTACTCAAAGAATGTTGTATGTGGAATTATGATACATAAGAATTACATTGAATGTACTAAGATAGTATAGCGTTATCGGTTCTACCAAAAATCTTAAAACTATTTAAAGAATTTGTCCAGCCCTTCGTTGAACCTATGTTAAGTGAATATCAGAAACTTCCAATTGTTACCTATAAATCAGTGCTTGCTTGTACAGCATATGACACATGATTACCGCTGTCAAAACCTAGATCAACTAAGAAACGATCGCCACGATGGATCAATTCGTCTCCAAAGACTAGATGTTTATCACCAATATGACTTAAGATATCTATAACATATAGACGAGTAAAAGTAAGTGTTAGGTCAGCTCTTCTTGAGCGACCGTTTTTTTTCTTTGCTAATATCACTGCAGTTATAACTATGGAGGCTACTTGTGCTAATTCAAATACTACATCTATTACCGCAACATCCCCACCCCTTCCAACAACAGGATTGCCAGGGAATCTAGTTACTACATATGAAACCTATGTTTCCTACAATTCCTATGTAATAATATAGCCTTCCCCCATCTATTCCAGATCCTATGAAGAATACCGTGATTGGAGAAAGTTTACGCATCACTGGATGAGAAAAATGGCACATACAGATGTACTATTCCAGCTATTGCGGTCTGCCCTTATCATGATGCGCGAACTGCATATGGACTATGATAAACTTTAACTCTTCGAAGATTTGTCCTCGTTGCACCTCGTAATTCCAAACTCTGGTCCCTAAGGGCATTTACTTCTTTAGACCCATCGAGGCCAGGGTTTTGTTTGTTAAGCCCATCGAGGTCAGGGTTTTGTTAGCCAATAGCCCTGCTCCGCCTACTACTTTGAATGAATCTAGCATCCTTTGTATTATTGGTAAATAACTAGGATACTTTGCAGCTTCGGCTTTGTATATGAGCAAATATGTATTACCACCAATAGTCGTCCAAGCTTCTAGTGTTTTAAGGTGGAACGTTTCTTCGTCATTGCTATAAACCATTTTGTACGCCGGATTGCCCGCTAAGGTAATTTTTTCCTGTGGAACAAGATTCTTCACCAAGTCTTTATTTCCGACCTGTATCATTAAATATTCTCGCCACTGGTCCGATGAATTCACTATGGGCGCCAGGAAGTTAGCAACAACCCTGTAGCCTGCTACTGACATCTGCATTGGGGACTGGAAATATTGTATTTTTTGCCAGTCAGGTGGATATTGAATTGATATACTGTCAGCGGGATCTTCGAAGAGTATCAACTTCTGAGACATAGGAGGTGGTGGTGTTTGTGTTCTGAATAAAGCCAATGCGTTCTGATAATGGATACATGATATTAGACTGAGCTCTAGCGTCAATGCTATACAAAATGACAACAAGAGTTTAAGAATTCTTTTCGGTTTTAATGTTCTGTACAAGATACGATGGAACCTTGCTCTCCCATTAGATTGTGTGATTATAAATAATGTATTGCTCAACTAAGTTGACTCACCTACTTCAATTTACAACTGCAGTACTAAATCAATCGGGTTGCCTGCCTCTTTTCACACACTGATTGAATACATCTGATACCATCCAACTGTAAGAATCGTGAATTTTTGCAAAACCAGATTGAACAAGTATGTAATAAAAATCATCGGCATTATGTCTCTTATTCTTAAAAGAAAAGTTCTATAAAGAAACAGATTATAGAGACTTCGTCCTTGGAGAATAAGGTCACCATTATTTTATAAATGTAATCTTCAGATTAAATCTGCTGCCGAGTATTTAATGCGACGTATACAGCACAACCAAGATTTTGTCTATCAGCCATCTCCATTCTCCATTCCAGATAACCGTCGTCATATCGAAGATTGAGTTCCTCGATTATGCTCCTGGGCACGATGGTCTTGGAAGAATTCAACGAGCTATTAACTCTCGTCGGGTGGGAAATGTTCTTCCCTGGCTCGATCTGCTTATATCGTGACATACCGTGGATTGGCATGTTGATCTATTAGGAGCTCAGGAATATTCTCTTATCGATTCCACGGGTCCATATGCCAGGTATGGTTGATTGTGAGATGATGATCGACGCAGCAGCAACTATAATACTGCTAGATGTACTAAAAGATTCTACTGGTATTCTAAACACGGTTTAGGTTTAATTGTGATGTACTAATAGATTATACTATAATGTTAAGCAATCCTGATGTACTAAAAGATTCTACTATAATCTTAAGCACTATAGATATAAGTTAACTTAGCATAATTGAGTTCTAACATGAATGACAAACATCGAGAATCATAGAATCTTTACTACACTAGTGGCAATTGCAGCACTTGCAAGCGTATTGGTACATCCGTTATAAGCGGACATATAGCAATAGCCCAAACCACTAATTCGAAAGTCAATCCAATACAGCAAGTGCAGACTAACAGTAACACAAGTACTGGTGGTATACACTAACTCCCATTTTTTTCCTTCTTCTCTACCCATCAGGTTTTTACGTCTACGTTGTCGTGCAGCTACGATAATAAGTATATGCCTAAAATGTATCCAATCCCCATTTGCATTGCATGGTCGCAGGAGCGGGTTCCACTGTGACCATGTGTCCAATGTTCAATTACCACCGTGCTCCCTAACTCGAGGCTACAATTATACCATATTGTGCAACAGGTAACGGACAAAGTTAGACCAAGCATCAGGAATATGGTCATAGTATAAAACCGGTGCTTCTAATCGCGTCTTTCCCTCTGCTGTGACCATATGCCTTTGTACATCCGTAGATAAGATTCAGTTTAATCACCTCTTAACATATGACCACTTTACGACCGTCTCTAATCTCCATTCTCCATTCCAGATAACCGTCGTCATATCCAAGATTGAGTCCTTAGATTATCTTCCTGGATACGATGGTCTTGGAAGAATTTGACGATATGTACTAGTTCAGCGCGCTAATCAGATTGAGCATATTGAATCTTTAGCCGCGCATGGTCGCAGTCGTTTTAAGCAACACATCAATGCTGTGACCATGTGTTTCTTCACCAGACTCATATGCTATAACCATATGCCCTTGAACAATTTTCTGTAAGGACTATAAAGGCTTGATGCGCTATATCCAGTATCTGTCCCACATAACTGAAGTTTTCTATAGACCTCTCAGTTTGCATACCGTGCCAAACAGACGATCTAATGTAGATGATGAGCGAATGTTTTAAAGGGAGTACATTTAGATAGGGACATGTAATGTCTAAGCTACTACCCGTTCACTTACGAACTACGATAAGTCTTACTAACCGGGTGGGCTAGGAACTCTCATTCCCAATCTTCAAATATTAGTATAAATCCTTTCGCTATCTTACGATTATTTAGACGCGCTAAATTACTCACAATGTGTGTAAAAATAGTCAGATAAAAAGGCGCTTAACACCTTCGATTATATACTGTACTGCAATGGCGGCTATGAAAACTGCAAATACTCGTGTAATTATTATAGAACCACGCCTTCCAAGTAATCGGTAAATAGGGTTTATGGCCTGTAAAATCACATAGGTGATCCCAATTACTATCGTTATTGACAATATTGTCACAATCAGTCCAGCTGTTTGAAAAGAAATTATAACCGAGGTTATTGCGCCCGGTCCAGCTAACAGAGGAAATGCTAGTGGCACTACTCCTGACTCACCTGAAGTAAGATTACCGCCGCTCGTGCCAAATCTCCATATTCCGTGAGTCAATAATTCGATCGAAACTATGAACAAGAGTATTCCACCAGCGATCATAAAGCTGAAAATAGTGATACCAAAGAAAGTAAGTATCTGTGTACCTGCTACTGCAAACACAACGAGCAATACGCCAGATGTGATAATCGCTGTCTTAGAAACTGCTTTTCTTTCTTTTCTTCCCATCTTCTCTGTTAGAGCAATAAACAATGGAACGGTCCCAATGGGATCTATTACGACAAAAAGCGCAATAGTGGACTTTAGGGTATCATAAGCAAGAGTATTCGGAACTGAAAATAACGTTTGTAATTTGTTATAAAACGCGTTGATTGAGTAAATCGGCGTATATGCAATATTTGAAAACAAGTTTTCGAATCTGTAAGTGTAAGCATAGGTATTAGTAATAATACCATTGCCTTCAATAAGTGATAGGATTATTGCAAATAACAATAAAATTCCAAATACTGACACTTTGAAGTTTGTTCGCAATATAACTAAAATGAAATAACGACATAGAACTTAACAGTTGTTGCTTCATTGATGGTTCATACTGCCTGAATTCCTAAATTTAAACCACGTGCTTGGTTTAGATTAGAAGAAAAGTAGCAACCATGTTGAACAAGACTTATCCATCACAGTTCACAGGTAATTTATGAAGTTACACAACCTAGAATAGACACCATGAAATTTTATAGTTCTTCCGTTCATAAATCGTACTTTATTTAATGGAAATTTTGTCATGACAACGAAGTCGTGGCCAATATTAATAATCTTACTACTCTTCTATCAATCTGAGTTTATAGCAAACTTTGTACTAGCGGCCACCGAAGGTACTTTGCTGGAATTGGTGCTGACTGATGTTTTAGCCGCGTAAGTCCCTGGTTGTACTTGCTTTCCACCAATATCCTTTTGATCCCATTGAAATGTTTTTGATTCCTTCGGCTGTAGTTGAGAGATTACTTGTAATCCTAGTAACCCAGCCTTTTCTTGAGTCTTGGTATCTCGTATTATTACACCTAAGACAGAATCAGGAAATACTAGTGTATTCTTCCCATTGTTCTTTACAGTAATGACAATCATCTCCCCCTGTTTGTATGTTTGCTTGTTACTAGTAATTTGCAGAATTGGATTATTATCACGCTGTATTATTACTGAATTCGTTGATCTGGCTCCAGCTGCAAGATCATTTTGTGCAAACGTCTGAAATAGCGAGTAGTTCGAGACAACATTAATCGATAGTAAAAGAATTGGCAGCGTAAATAGCAATACTTCCTTCAATCTAATATTTATTCCGATAGTCATTAGAGTTTATTACAATAAAATATATTAACTCTATTAAGCGATTTCGCACAAATTTAAGGTGTTTTGTAAGGTAAATACATACATAATCTTTGTAATGTGACATTATTGCCAAGAGGAGTATCTAGTTTCACACTCATTAGATTCCGATTTGACTTTACCTTATCCTGGCAACAATCACGTCTTCGTAATCTCAAAGGTTCAAAGGATTAATGAGTGAAAATATCTATCCATCAGCCAATGGCTCTGTGGAGGTCATCGTAAACTTGCCTCACTTCTTCTATTGATGTTCCATCCTCTAGTGTACTTACATCACCTATTGTCGATAATCCGCTTGATATCGACTTTAGTACTCTACGCATTATTTTACCACTTCTGGTTTTTGGAAGTTTATTAACAAAATAAATCTCTTCAGGTGTAGCAATGGGTCCTACTGCTTCCTTAATATGACTTACAAGTTCGTTTCTTAACTGTTGATGAGATTCTGAAGCGAATTCTGTACGCAATACCAAAAATGCGATAATGGATTCCCCTTTTGTCTCATCTGGTCGACTAGTTACTGCGGCTTCTGCAATCGCGGGGTGTGAGACAAACACACTTTCTAATTCGGCAGTGCCCAACCTGTGTCCTGCTATCTTCAGCACGTCATCTGATCTGCCTAGCAACCAGAAATATCCATCGGCATCACAAAGTGCGTAGTCACCTGTAAAGTATACATTATCGCCGAATTTTCTCCAGTAAGTATTCCGATATTTTTCGTCGTCTTCCCAAAGTGTCATCAACATTCCTGGCCAAGGTTTTCTGATTACCAAGTATCCTTTTTTATCAGGGGCTGCCGGTTTTCCATCCTCATCCACAACGACAGCATCAATTCCAGGCAAGGAAAAGGTACCGGAACCGGGTTTCATTGGAATGGTTTCAATGCCAGTACAAGCACTTATCATGACACCGCCTGTCTCCGTCTGCCACCATGTATCAACAATATGACAATTCTCCTTTCCAATAGTTTTAAAATACCACATCCATACCCCTGGATTAATCGGTTCACCAACAGTACCCAAGAGACGCAGGGACGACAACTCAAAAGAATTAGGAATATTATCTCCGAATTTAAGGTACATTCGAAGAGCAGTAGGAGTAGTATATAGAATTGTGACTCCATGTTTTTCGACTATATCCCAATATCTATCAGGTTTAGGATAATCAGGCGCTCCCTCATACATTATCTGAGTGGCACCGTGCATTAGCGGAGCGTAAATTATATAGCTATGACCTGTTACCCATCCAATATCAGCAGTACAAAAGAAAATGTCTCTCGTCGTAAAATCAAAAACCCATTTAGCTGTTGTGTATAGATAGGTCAGATAGCCACCTGTACTATGTAAAACACCTTTAGGCTTACCTGTCGTACCAGAGGTGTACAGAATATACAATGGGTGCGTACTTTCTACAGTTTCCGGCTCGCAATATGGCATTGCATGTTCAATTATGTCCTGCCACCATACGTATTTGGGACTCATTTTTATGTTGTTTAAAGCTCTTTTTAAGACAACAACATGTTCGACAGAAGGAGAAAAAGGAATCGCTTCATCGACAACTTTTTTCAATTCAATCAGTTTCCCCCTTCTAAAACCACCATCGGCAGTTATCACCACCTTAGAAGTTGAGTCATTTACCCTGTCGGATAATGCCTGTCCACTGAAGCCAGAGAACACAACAGTATGTACTGCACCTATTCTTGCACATGCCAACATGGCTATTGGAAGTTCTGGCACCATGGGAAGATAGATTGTCACACGATCGCCTTTCTTCACTCCCAAATTTTTTAGGGCATTGGCAAACTTGTTAACAGAACGATATAATTGAGAATAGGTAAATGATCTGCTTTCCTTATTGTCAGCTTCCCAGATTATGGCAACCTTGTTTTTAAAATCAGAATCTACGTGCCTATCAAGACAGTTGACTGATGCATTTAATATTCCACCAACGAACCATTTGTAGAATGGAGGCTGGCTGCAGTCTAATACTTTGTCCCACTGTTTAAACCAAATGAGACTTTTTGCTTGCTCTCCCCAGAACTGTTCAGGGTTTTCTAAAGCTTGACTTTTCATTTTATCGAGTTTTTTTCCCTGTAAGCTTATTTTCAATTTTTCACTCTGTTCATAAATCCTGGATAGATTAATAAAATCTTGATTAGTCATACATAATGAAGATGAAAAAAGAATGTTTAAAGTGTTTGTATGCAAACGCTTGTTTGTAAAACAAGTTAACTCGGAGCATTAATATAGGAGTATATTTTTAGTAGTAACCAAAGTTTTAAAATGTAATACTAAGCCGGAATCTTGTTACTACAAAATGTGTCAATATATTAAAATAAACAAATCCAGTGTATTTTAATCGTGAAATACAGAAGCAGAACAGAAATAGTAGCAATGATCCTAGAGGCAGCAAACGGCGGGGCTACAAAGACAAAAATCATGTATAAGGCCTTCCTTAGCTATGCGCAGCTACGGGAATATCTTTCGGTACTTATTGAAAACACTTTGTTAGAGTACTTGGAGGGTTCTCAGACATACAAAACAACTGAGAAGGGATTAAACTTCCTAAAGATGCACAACGAGATAGGAGAACTGTTGCAAACATCAACAAACCAAGGAAAGTAGGATAGGAACACCTTTTTCCTTAGTTAGTTTTTCCCTTTCCTTTTCTTTATTGGTCAGGTGCCTAAAAATTTATTCGTTTTGAATAACCTGGTTCAGCCAGCTTGAGTCTGAGTCTGATTCTGATTCCCGCTTGGTAGTTTTCGTTATTATTTTATCTTCGGAATTTTCAAGTCGATCAACACCATTTTCACTGGCATCTGCATTTATTGGTTGTGGTTTAAACTCTAAGTGCTGTCCGGATGATTCTCCGGTAACTACTTCTGAATCTGATGTGGAAGTTGTAGCTGTAGTAGGCAGTTTCGGTGCCAAAGTAATATTTTCCAAGGTTTGTTGTGCAAGTTTCGTTTTAACACTATTAATTTCAGACTTTTCGATATTGATACGCTCTATCAATTCATTGGTATGCGTACTAATTTGTTGATAGGCATCCTCCGTTATCTCGTTGCTTCTAAACTGTAATTTTGCATCAAACAATACCGTTTTGATACTCCTGTTTTCCGAATCTAATTCATTCAATCTTGCTTGTAATTCCTCATTAACAGATTTCTCATTCTGGACAAGATCATGGAGCCTCTTTTCGTATTTTAAATAAACCAATTCAGCATCCTCCTTCATCAAATCATTTTCTGCAACGATATCTTGCAATCCCCTTATTCGTTGTAGAGTAAGGTTTTTTTGCCTCAATAGCTTTTGAGCATCCAATCTCCACCTAGGAATGAAGATTACGTAATCTCCTTGGACCAATAGTTGTTCATAAGGTAGTTGTTTTAAACCAGCAGAACCGCAGTCCACTCCGACAAATTCAATTGAACCATCAGTATCCGTTATTATACCAACCACTTTTCCCATGAAAGTACCATACATATCCTTGACATGCTTGCCCACGAATTCGAGCTTGAGTTCGCTCATGCAAATAAATTTGTAAATACATATAATGGTGACGGTGTCAAAATTGTTATATCATTTAGTAAGACCAATTTGCCAGATAAAATTGCCTTCCATTCGATCCGAGATGGATAAAGTAGAAAATAAACCGTATCTAAACTGACAACGTAAATGGATCATCCATTCAGATCAAATGGGCAGGATATTTTACTATAATCATTGATGGCTGGATCGATATTCTTCGATCCATGTAGTACGGAATTGAGACTCGAGCAGTATATTCTTAGGATGATAGTGCAAAGTCATTATTCACCAATTTTACGCAGTATATGGTTTTACACGGCACATAGACCCATTAAATACCAACATATATATATTGTATACTATACTATGAAAGATGATATAATATGGTAGACAATAAATCCAAAGACGACAATGCTACTACAGCAGGGTCAATTGAATTAGATAATTTATACGATAGAGTAAAACAAAACTACATTAGAATAGTAGAGGAATTTACAAAAGCTCAACCGCAATATACGCAATCCGTCTCTAATTTACAACTTGACTATGTAGCGGCGGCAAAGAATACCATCCAGAATGTGGTTTCAGCTCAAAAGTTGGTAGCAAGTAACTGGAACTTTCCAATAGTAACACCACAATACACAGATGAGTTTATAAAGAAGTCAAACGAAATCACAGAGAATATAGTCAGTGCTGTTCGTATCAACAACCAGCTGACTGTCAATGCAATAAATGCTGCGGCAGAAAACTTCAGAACTCTTAACCGAACGATCGAGTCTGTGACAGAATTTAATACAAATGCAGGAAAGGCTTGGAGTTCATTCCTGACAGTACAACAACAACAATTCCTTCGCAAACAATAATTGCATATGCAAACAATAATCGTCTTTATTTTTCTTACATACAACTCATATTCGTTGATTTAACGTATATACCTCTTTCCGTATTTGACATATTCAAAAGTGTGCTGAAACACAAAAAATACAACATGGTGTATCAGAGACTCGGTTACGATTTCATACATTGGATTAATTTTAAAAATAGTGAGGGAAATGATTTCTTTAACTCACACCTGCAGGAGAATGTCTATTTTCGCTATGCTCCATCCTATTGTGAGCATTTAGCGTCTCAATAGTATCAAAGGTTATTTTGCAAATATTACATCGATGTTGCTTTACGTTTGCGGAAGTCGAAGGACCTGATGCAGACATGGGGTCTTCCGAATTATATATGTAGCAATTATTAGTTAAGTTTTATGGATACGTTGCCGTTTATTATGAGTCAAACTGCCAATACGTAACCCAGGAATTAATGATTAAGGCAAGATAGCCATCATGTTTTGAATAAATCTATTGTACTGAAGAGTTACCTTTCAACGCGCCCTCAGTCATATCAATTGATAAGGGCGTTTGAAAAAACTAAGAACGTACGCCTAGCTCAAATATGTATCAATAAATAAGCGTTAAATCATATGAGATGAAACCCGAATGGAATTAAAAACCATTCGGTAGATCGTATATGGACATTATTTAGGTATCGTGGCTGGCTGTTTTACAGCTACTCATAGGACGGCCACATCCTATATCATAACAATTAAGATTGCAAATTGGAAGATCTCTTAAATAGGTACATGGAATACGGGACGGGGGTATTAGATAGTGTGCGTACTAACGTTAGCACGTTCGATTGAGGATAGACCTCTGGTGTTGACAGCGTTCTCCCATGCATCCGTCTTCGGTCAGGTTATAGATTCGCGCCTATTTGGATTCGTACATTCCACAAGTGAATATTGTCCTGCTTATATTGTAAACGTGTTCTGGTCAGATTTTACTATCCTATAACATAATTCACAGCGCATGGAAATTAAATAATAGGATTGAAAGAACTCTCTGAAGTAAATCCCAAATCGAAGAGGATTATTACATAGTGTTAAGCAGAAATTTTCAATCCAATTACGGCAGACAGACCCGTCTTCATATACACGTATTTAAATTGTGAATCTTTTTATCATTCCTGTTTCAATTATTCGTAAGGTTTATTATTAACGCCTTCCATAAAGGTTCGAGAACTTCCTGAGTTAGCCAGTACTTTTCATTATTGAGTCCCTTGCATTTCGTATCGCTTCGTGCTTCT
>AF_2010_repII_A100DRAFT_1000145_pt1 | contig 11687 bp, 13 predicted proteins | sample AmaForreplIIA100_FD_9198 | JGI IMG/M metagenome (IMG submission 9198) | reverse complement strand
ATCGATATCAAAGGTCCAGCTGCGGTCTTTTGCCTTTCTCACCTTGGCCTTCGATCACTATCATAGTCAGAGTAGACCTTACTTTATCAATTCTTCTTACATGCCAAGTAATAGTTTCCCGCAGCTTGTCCATTGTTTCTGACTTGATCTTCAGAATAATATCATAAACGCCATATACACCGCTGACTTCAATGACTTCAGGTAATTTTTTTAACTCTCTAAGAATCTCTTCCTCAGAACCAAGATCACAGTTAATCAAGACGTACGCTGTTGGCATGTGATATTGTACTTTCAGGGCAGCTATTAAACTCTTTTCAATGCCTGCTGAATTCTGAAAACGTGGTAAATAAAATTGAGACTCGTCAGTACTTGAAAAAAGGGCAAGGGATGGGTTGGAACAACAAAGCAGATTTCTGTANATAGGTATACGCTTAGGCAGATAAACAAGGAGCTTTCTGGTGCNTGCAAGCTCGGATAGAAGAGGTAACGGGATCTGTTAGAATAGTCCATTTCGTAGGTTCGGCGGGCCGACGACGCCTNGAAAGTCTAAATTTCTGTTAGGAGATTATGGGTTGATGATAAAATTTTTGGGTCTTCTTAATATTTGGGTTATTATTAATAAAACGAATACCCATGAATGTCATAGATCTCACGCGCGAAATCTCCCAAACTGTTAAGGTTTTTCCCGGTTCCCCCAAGCCTCTGTTTATTAAGTGGTCAAAATTGGATATCCATGGCTATGATTCTGAAGTGATGTTCATGAGCACTCATACAGGGACCCACATGGATGCGCCCTGCCATTTTACCCAGAACGGCAAAAGTATAGATCAAATTGATGTCAAGAGATTTATCAGCAGGCGTTCTAGGGTTCTGAGGATTGAGAAAAAAAGCAATGAGCTGATTACTCGCCAAGACATTCTTGAGTTCAGGACCAGCATCGAAGAGAATGATAGCATAATATTTGATACGGGTTGGGAAATGCGTTACCACAAAACGGATGAGAGAAAAATTGAAGACTGTGTTATGGCGAATCCTGGTCTAGCTCCAGACGCGTCGCAATTCCTGGTCGACAACAAGGTAAATGCTGTTGCGACAGATTGTCCAAGTATCGATGCGGGTATGGATTCCAACTTTACATCCCATAAGATCTTGTTATCTAATGATGTCTTGGTAGTAGAGAATCTTTCTAACCTAGAAAAATTGAGAAGGGAGGGGTGGTTCACATTTATTATAACACCACTTAAACTGGCTGGTGCTACTGGATCGCCTGTGCGCGCGATTGCTATTATTGACTGAATTTCATCTTTGGTGTAAATTGTCCATGGGGGANGGAACTTTAACTGAAGCAATAGCTCATTTTTCTAGGCCTGCTGCTCGTACATTCATTATTGGTTTGTACCATGCGTTTTCACATTCAATCATCTTGAATATCAGAAGACGGGTCTATTTTAGGTTCGGAGGCAGTTATCATTAGGAAGTGTGTCCGGTATCCGTGTAATGGTGAAAAGGCTTAGGCACAATTACAACGGTTCTAATGTGACCTGACCAAGGATCGAAGGCGCATCAAAAGGACCATTTTTAAAGCTGTGAAACTAATAGTAATGACAGCCTCAGTTGTCTAACTATATCTTGGCTTACGACTCTGAATGTGGTCCTTGCAGAAGATTCAAGAGTGTAGTCGATTTTTTCGACGTATCTCATCAAATTGATTTCACTTCGCTAACTGATGCAGATGATTTCGGACTTCTTAGTAAGGTTCCNCAACCTCTGCGGTATAAATCCTTTCACTTAATCTTTCCTAANGGAGATATACAGAGCGGGGCAGAAGCACTTCTTGAAGTCATAAGCCTCTTCCCGTTGGGGCATCGTATTTCGAAGCTACTTACGTTAATACCGGGTTACAAAGGANTGATTAGTTTCGTTTATGCAGCGCTCTCGAGATCACATGACCNTGGTTCGTGTAAACTGAATCATGAAAAGCCAGTCGAGAAGTAGAACTNGCAAGTTACCAGGAACAAGGAGTNGCCNGTCAGAAATNATGAAATCTCATACACAATTTTCTATGCTGTTTCATCAACGGGCGATTCGAATTTCTTAGGAAACGAAGGTCTAAATCTTAAAAACCTAAATCAATCCTTNTTAGAACTTTTCCAGGTCTTCCCGACATGATTGNCGTCTAGTAATGGCTGTCTGTCGGATCTAAAATTAAGCAGANGTCTACTTNCTGCTTCATGCATCAACCAAAGGTTCATTAAGATCTGACTATATCTCATGTATTTCTGAATCCGCTCTCACATCGCTGGTGTTATACGAATCGGACAGTGACTAAAGTATAGATCAAAATCGAAAAGAAATAGGCTATCTAAATCTGGGCTAAGGCTTGATGAAGATCAGAACGAATCGTATAGAGAAGTGCACGGTTCAGCGGCATCTGCATGTTTATTCTATTTTATGTCGAATACATGGTTCAAAGAAACTATCTGTACTTCTTTTCTAGATTTCAGAACTGCCATCAGCTCAGTTTCCGTAATATGTGCTAAGGTGCGGATTTTATTTTCTAAGATATCCCTCATTTGCTCCAGGTTTTTGGCGCGAATCTTTAGCATAAGATCAAACCTACCGTGCATTTCGTGAATTTCTAACACCTCATCTATATGTGATAGGTTCGTAGTGATTTCCTCCTCGAATCTAGGTTCGATATTTATTCCAATGAATGCGAGGTGGTCATAACCTAGGAGATTATTATCTACTGATATCGTGAACTTATCAATAATTCCATAGGCAACCAGACGCCTAATCCGTCCATGTACTGTCGCATCTGAGATCCCGATCCTCCTAGCAATTTCAACAAAAGGAGTTGAAGAATCCTTGCTAAGGATTTTTATTATGGAGAGATCGATGTCATCTAACAGCCGCAAGTCTAGTCACACCTGAAAATGTTGGATAGTCTCGGCTAAAGGACGTTATCACGATTTTTTCTTAAGCAATTTTAGGTAGAAGAAGTAATATAATAATGCAGAGAATTCTTTGGTGTAAATCAACAAGGCTTCATATACCTAATCGAGTCCTGAAATGTGGTTTGCGCTACTGCGGCATTCCGTAGCAAGATTGTTCGGAGTTCCAGATGGAGAATCAGTTGATTCCAGAATATTTGTAGTGCAAAGCACAAGCTAGACTACAACGACTTTGCTAGTGAGCTACAAGAGAAATATAGGGTTAGAATATCTGAGAAGACTTTTTCCAATTCGATGTTCGTCCAAAATTGACCTCAATCTTATGGGCTAGTTTCTATGCGTCAAGGGCATTCCTCGCTGTTGTACTTTAGTTTGTCAGCGATGGAAACTAAGTTCCCATGATCCTCAACTCTGATACTAGTATTAAGTCTAATATTCATACCAACGGACCTGAAAAGCGAAAGCAGTTCACCACCCGATATTCTTTGCTTAATCTCGCCGGCTTTGATCAATTCAACGATCTTGCTAATTATTGCCCTTGTTTGGATTGGGAACTGTGACTCTGAAACATTTAACACTTCCTCGCCTCTATCGTACAGGTAACTCGATATAATCTCTCTATTAGTCTTGGGTAAATTGCTATGTTCCTTCCTTGCCTTCATCTTTTCCTGCATTACGGCATGCCTCTGCAGCTCCTTCATTTTTCGAGCCTTGATGATAGTAATATCTGGGTCTTCTTCTTGGTCCACTAGCCCTTTACCACCCCTAGCGGCGTCAGTCGTACTACCTTGGTTGCAATTCCGAGAGAATCAGACACATTTGCGACAGCATCCACATCCTTGTAAGCATCGGGTGTTTCCTCAACTACTCCCTCCTTTGTTAACGCTTTGACATAGATTCCACGGGCTTCAAGCTTGGTCCTCACTTCTTCGGCAGTATGACTTCTCCTAGCTGCAGATCTTGACATGGTCCTGCCTGCGCCGTGTGCAGTCGATCCAAAACTTAAATCAAGCGACGCTTTACTACCTAAAAGAATCCAACTAGCAGTTCCCATAGAGCCGGGAATAATTACAGGCTGCCCTATATGACGATATCTTGTAGGGATTTCATCCATACCAGCGGGAAACGCCCTCGTAGCGCCCTTCCTGTGGACGACTAGGTCGCGCATTCCTTCTCCATTAACCCGATATCGTTCCACTTTTGCAATATTATGGGCTACATCATAAACGAGTTTCATATCAAGCTGTCGTTCGTTCTCGCCGAAAAACTTTTCAAACGTCTTTCTGGTCCAATGAGTTATCATCTGCCTATTACACCATGCAAAGTTTAAGGCGGAATACATTGCTTTTCGATAATTCTCACCTTCGGATGAATGATTGGGAACACATGCAAGTTCTCTATCAACAAGTTTCATACCGTACTTTTTCAAAGCAATTTCAGATATGCGTAGATAGTCACTGCACACTTGATGTCCAAATCCTCTCGAACCGCAGTGAATCAAAATTGTTAGCTGTCCTTCTTCGTTAATGCCCATGGCTTCTGCAGCCTTCTCATTAATGATTTTATCAACCTTCTGTATTTCGAGAAAATGATTACCTGATCCTAAGCTACCCAACTGTGGCGCGCCTCGTTTCCGAGCCATATCTGAGACGCTATCTGGGTCGGCCCCTAACATTTTTCCGCCTTCTTCACATACTTCCGCATCTTCTTCCCATCCATATCCACGTGCTATAGCCCATTCTACACCTTGCACAAGAAACTCATCGAGCTCTGCCTTAGTCAATCTAACTCTTCCTTCACTACCCACTCCTGACGGAACAGACCTAAATAGTTCATTTACTAGATCTCTTAATCTGTTTTTTAGATCTTTTACATTTAAGCTGGTTTTGATCAATCTGACTCCACAGTTTATATCGTATCCTACCCCCCCTGGACTAATGACACCCTCATTAAGATCGGTAGCTGCAACTCCACCGACTGGGAATCCGTAACCTTCATGGCCATCTGGAAGGACGATAACATGCTCTTTGACCCCAGGTAACGTTGAAACATTCGCTGCTTGATCAATAGTTCTATCAATCACCATCTTCGAAACGAGATTATCGTTGGCATAAATTGTGACAGGTACCCTCATTCCCTTGGAAGAATCTGGTTCTATTCGGAACTCAAACTCACTTATTTTGCTAACTCTGTGGTTACCGATTCTGGTGAGTAACTCACTCATGCCTGTTTGTGGATTTGTGCTCCAGTTATTATAACCCTTGCCTAGGCATGAGTTGGTTTTGTTAAAATCTCACATAGCAGACTCTATTCGGGGATGACTATGAGACTATTGGTCGTGATGGCGAACTGATGAGCAGTGACGGGAAGTTCTAGCTCGCAATAACCTTTATCTTTGTGCGTTCGGCGGATTTACTTGTATGGCAATTCTTCCTATAGACACAGGTCGCTATGGGAGTCCTCAAATCAAATGGATATTTCAAGAAAAAAGGCGATTGCAGTACCAGCTAGAGTTTGAAGCCGCAGCAGCAAAAGCACAGACTCAACTCCGTATCATTCCAGCGCATGTTTACACGGAAATCTTCAAGATAATCAGGTCTGATAAGATTACTCTAGAACGGGTAAGTGAATTAGAAGCAGTTAGTGAACACGATACAGCTGCAGTTGTCGAGGCGTTAAGCGAGCAGTGCTCGGCAAAATCGAAGCCTTGGATTCATTATGGCCTAACGAGCAATGATGTCATAGATACTAGCATATCCGTGCAAATGAGAGACGTGTTTCGAATTATTGAACCCAAAATTTTAAAACTCGCCTCAATCTTGGCAGACCAAGCAGTGAGATTTAAGGGACAGCCAGCCGTAGGGAGGACACACGGACAACATACGAGTATTATAGCGTTTGGATTGAAATTCGCGGTGTGGGCCACAGAGATGGCTACTCACATTGAAAGAATCGAAGAGGGTAAAAAACGCTTTTTGCTTTGCAAGACATTAGGAGTGGTCGGGACAGGCTCACTCATGGGAAAGAGAGCCTTAGAGGTACAAGAGATAGTAGCAAAGGATTTGGGCTTGTATCCAGTCGATGCTGCAACGCAGGTAATCCCGCGTGAACGAATAGCAGAGATACAGTTTCTAATCGCGCTAGTTGGCAGCACGCTTGACAAGATTGCTACCGAAATTAGGAATCTGCAGAGAACTGAATTAGCTGAAGTTGCGGAGCCTTTTAGAAAGGGTCAGATGGGGAGCAGTGCAGTTCCTGTGAAACGCAATCCTATTAAAAGTGAGAGGATTTCCTCACTTGCAAGGATTCTCAGAGCTCTAGTTAATGTTGCGTTCGAAAACGTTACTTTATGGCATGAAAGAGATCTGTCAAATTCGGCAAATGAACGATTTACCCTTCCAATGGCGATAATCCTATTAGACGAAATGTTGAATTCCTTAACTAACGTACTAGCAGGGCTGAAAATAGACACTCAACGGCTCTCATCGAACTTAGAGATGACGAGAGGTCAGGTCTATTCAGAATTTGTTCTGGACGCGTTGCTTAGGAAAGGAATACCAAGAATTAAGGCATACAGACATATCCAAAGGTTGGGGTTTTCGATATTGCAGAGCGGGGCGCATTTCCGTGATGCTATAAAAAAAGATCCCTATTTGACAAAGAGACTGTCGTCAAAGGATTTAAGGTATATATTTGATGCTAGCAACCATCTGGGGGCTTCGACAGAAATTATTGATCATGTAGCGGAAAAGGTAAAAAAGACAAGGCACAAATATTCTAATCTTAGATCTCAAGGTGTGCCATGAATTAAAGCTAGCGATTCTGGATGTCTGTAATTCTAAGATTCTTGTGGATTAGTGAACCATACTGTAATGCCTTTTTGGGCTTATCCGCAGCTTCTTCTGGAACACCAATCATCACCGCCACCTGTCTTAGAATATGTTTTCGAATGAAATCATTATGACCTCTGATCTTATCATTAATCGAAACATTAAAGCTAGTTGAGATAAATTTTTCTGAAAGAAAAGGGTGTTTGCATTTTATACCGAACTCGACCGTTACCGACTCGATCTCTCTCATCAAAATATTCTCATTGCGGATCTGGTCATGTATCAATTGCATCATCCTGTCCTTACCACTTTTGTAACTCCTTCTGAATCTGTCGTAACCGCAGAAAAGTTCATCGCAACCATTTGCCGTCAGAAGCAGGCGAATGCCATTTTGATGTGCGAGATTTGCGAGGTAGAAAAATGCAATACAATTTTCAATGTGGCACAGATTCCTGCAGCTTAATTTTCTCAAAACATATTCTTGTACGCGGTAGAAATCCTCCTTTTCTAATTCTACTACTTTATGAGGTAAACATAGTTTTCCAGCAACTATTTTAGAAAATTCAGTATCAGGAGAACCTGGAAATCCTACTGTGAATAGCATAACTTCAATTCCCAAATCGCTTGAGATCTTTGCAAGCAAGCTACTGTCTATACCACCCGAAAATGCCACCGCTATTGATGATTCCTGTTGCACCGTCTCTTTCACAGCTTCGACTAACGCATTCTTAAGGGCCACAGGTTGCACAGTTCTAACTTAAGATCCTATAGCTCATCGTTCGTCTTATAAGATTTTAGTCAGACCCCTCACATATGTTCAATCAGTAATATGATACTATTGCCAATGTTTCTCGCAAGTCATCGAGTAATATTGAGGTCACCAATAAGGGAATAAGCACCGTAGCTAATAGGGATAGAATACGCTGGGAGGAATAAGAGGATAGCTGCCTTAAAAGCTGTTATACTCTTCTTCCTCTCCTTCCGCCCGGCTTCCTAGTTGTATCGTGTGGAACTGGGGTAACATCATCAATCCGACCTATACGGAAACCAGCCCTAGCTAATGCTCTGATCGCTGCTTGAGCTCCTGGGCCAGGGATCCGAGGGCCGACTCCACCAACTGCTCTCACTCGTATGTGAAGAGCATTGATCCCTTTTGCTTTGGCGACATCAGCCGCGGCAACCGCGGATTTCATTGCAGCATAAGGCGACGATTCATATCGATCGGCTGTCACATGTCTTCCTCCAGAACTGAAGGAAATTGTTTCAGCACCGCTAGTGTCTGTTATATGTATTAACGTATTGTTGTAACTGCTGAAGATATGAGCTACCCCCCATTTATATTGGGTAAGATCATCGGTATCCATCGACATAGTATAAGTGGATTTTTTTATATTATGGCTGTAATATTAAGGTAAGTTGAAACCATCAGTACACAAAGGCCAACTGGCTGCATCTACCAAAATCGAACTATTATTATAGGCTATTCCGGGGACTAAAAATTACGTCCTATACCGATCGTTTCTACGTTGTATAAAGCAACAGTATTATCGTCTCGCCTCCCTCTTTACAGGCTAGATGTCGATATTGTACCCACGTCTTTTCATTACCAATTTGACTTCATTATCAGTAACTTGCTCGAAATCTTTGTAAAATTGGGCAACAGCTCGGAATGACGCGGGAGAATAAAGGACTATCACTTTGTCGTGATGTTCCACTATTTGCTTTAGCCTTTCCACGGTATCCGGTGGTGCGACGGGTACACCTATAACTAATTCTCGACAATTTTGTTTCAATTTTAGCCATCGAGCCGCTGATATCATTGTTGCACCAGTCGCCATACCATCATCAACTAATACGAGTGTCTTTCCTTCTAACTCCTTGTGATATTCCTTGCTCCCTCTGAAGTTCATTAGTCTGCGTTCTATCTCTCTCATCTGTAAATTAACTGCTGAGTCGACATAATCCTGCGGCGCGTTTACCAATCCAACAATATTTTCATTTATGAAATAGCTTCCATCGGGCATAATCGCTCCGATCGCGACTTCAGGATCACTTGGTGCACCTATTTTTCTTGAGACTACGACATCGAGTTTAGCATTAAGTTTTGCTGCTACGATGTCACCAATAATCACTCCTCCCCGAGGAATTGCTAAAACAACCGTAGAAGAAGACTCTCCCTTTTTTTCTGGTTCCTTTAACTGCTGCTTCAACTCTTCGGCAAGCTTATTGGCTGCATGGATTCTATCACGAAATATCACGGGTCCCATAATCCCGTCTTCACGTCGGTTTGCATGATCATGCTATTGTTGTCGATTTCTTCATGTATGTTTATTTATTTATTTATTCATTTTACCTTAAAACTCTAGACCTACTTTCCCTTCTCTTTACTGGTCTGTTTGGAGACGGGTGCTTTCATGGTTGTCTCTAAGCTTGATTAGTATGAATAGAAATCATCCAAAAAATTCGAGGAGCTGCACTTCACATTGGTAAGGCTATCTGTCTAAACACGAAGTATGAATGGATAAAGAGGACGCACCTCACTACAAGAAAACCCAAAATTTACTAAAACCGATTGAACTTAGATACGTGTTTGGCCAGAGCATCGCTGGTGGTGTATAAACTTAAAAGCCAAGTATTAATAACTATTTGTTATGGCTAATCTAGAAGAAGAAAAAGAGAAATCATCATCAGGTAGAAATTTTATTGGTGGACTTATTGAAGGGATAAATTTCCCAAAAGGAAGGATGACACCGCTCATAGATTTGACAGAATGCAACGATGTCATAATCGTAGACAGAAATTATTTTTTGGAGAACAAGAAGCTAATTGAAGCTTGGGCTTCTCGGGAATTTTGATGTAAATTTACGAGCTGTTCGCTTTTATCTTCTCCAACAATTGCGATACTGCTTTAACAACTTTTTCAAGCTCATATTTTTCGTCAGCAAAATACAATGTACGTGTTTGTGGATCAANATTACGCATAGAGGCCATTNNATTTGGATCCGTACCGCTGACNAAATCTATAGGAACTATGTTCGAATCGATGAGCATTCTATCTCTTAACGTCGCCGCCCACTCTTCTATCCTGACCTCATAAAGATCAAGATAATTCCTGAATCTTCTTGGTTTGAGCGGTGAGGAATCGTCAAGCGATAATAGGTTCCTAAGGTTTTCTCTTCGTGAAGATACCTCCGACGGTATCGCAGAACCGCCAGGTGATGAGGGCCAAAGAATTTTTGAGATATTTGCTACTGCTATCAGAAACGCTTCAATAGAATACCAACACCGATCGAGTTTTTCTTTACCTCTTGATTCTATAGATTCCAAAGATTCCAAAGATTTTATCAAGTCACTATAAGCCATGAGGGCAAACGTGCATTGTGTTTGTAATTCGCTTATAAGCAGAATCTGAGAAGCCATTACAATCTAAGAAAATTCATAGCTAACGTAACATATATTAGGATTGCGCAAAATGCCATACCCCACATCCACACGGAAAGATTATTCATACTACACATCCTCAACTTATATGTAAAGCAAGAGGGATCATCTTTGCATAATGAAAATGAATTGTTTTCCATATTCAAATGTACTTCCATATTGCCCCTATACCGACGCACTTCTATGGATAAGATGCATCTCAATTCATGGTTCGACCAGTTGGATATGAACATTTCGATACCCCTACATCACTAGTTATAATACTAATGTGGAGTAATAGCTAGCAAAACAACTCAGCGTTCTCGGTAACTATCTAGATCTTCTATCTTCATCTGAGTTCATACATAGTTCCTAACGTTTTTAAGATTGGGTACTGGCCCTATCTGATATATTTGAAAAAACAAATCTCAATAGTGTCAGGACCGTCATCCTCAGACTTAGCAAACGGTATTGCCAAGCTTATGAACACAGAAGCTGTTCCGGTAGAATCACGCATATTTTCAGACGGTGAATGTAAACTCACGATAAAAGCAAGGTTTGATGAAAGAATCTGTGTAATTATCCAGTCTACTTATCCCCCTACCGATCGTCATTTACTTCAGACCCTGATGATCGTCAAGAAATGCGTTGACGATAAAGCTGCAGGGGTTATTGCTGTGATTCCGTATTTGGCTTACGCTCGTCAAGATAGGGTTTTTTCGGATGGAGAAATTATAAGTATTGCTCTGGTAGCTAGATTACTTGAAGCATGCGGCACCGCGCATCTTCTAACAGTAGATATACATAGTGAACGGGCATTGTCTTATTTCACAATTCCTGTTAAAAATATTTCATCAATTCCGCTTTTGGCTGACTACGCAAGAGATGTTCTTAAGCTCAGTAATCCATTAATCGTATCGCCTGATTTCGGAGGAATAACACGAGCAGCAGAATTTGCGAGACTACTTAAGACTGATATGATTTATTTTGAAAAATCGAGAGACTTGAGTTCTGGTGAGGTAATTATTAAGAATGAGAAGGATACACACGAATATAGAAAGAAATTAGAAGGTAGGGACGTACTTCTGATAGACGACATGATAAGTAGTGGAAGCACTATTGCAAAGGCATGCGATTTTATAAAGAAGAATGGGGCTAACAGCGTTCATGCATTGTGTGTTCATGCTCTCTTGGGAACTGGCATAGCACAGAGAATGAAAACTGCGGGAATACAAGACATTATAGCTACAAATTCTATCCCAAACGAGTTTGCGAGGGTTGATCTAAGCCCTTTGTTGTTGGATACACTGAATAAGATAATTAGGTGATCTATAGCTTACCGAGAGCTCCTATACAATTTAAGTATTTGAACGCGCACCTAGAAAGCCCCTTGTTCTAAGACACAATTGCTGGAATAATTTTGTGTCATACAGACCTTTGTCCAAGCTATTGTAGATAAACGGGAATTCGAGAATCTCTTCCG
>AF_2010_repII_A100DRAFT_1000144_pt1 | contig 11697 bp, 11 predicted proteins | sample AmaForreplIIA100_FD_9198 | JGI IMG/M metagenome (IMG submission 9198) | reverse complement strand
CTTGTGAAATAATCCTGCCAATATTTGTCATCTAGCGTACACCGTGAAGATATCTTTATACGATACTCCGGAAGGGGTGGGGTCACTTCGCTTTAAGTGAAGTTCATCAATAATTTCTGAGGCAATACTCTTGGTCATGTATTTAGTTAATGTCTCAACCGGCAGTTTGAGTCTGCCTGCTTTCGCTCGAAGTACTGTTAGGTGGGGAGAAAATGGCCTATCAGGCTTAAAACCGATTTCAGACAGCTTTTGGACTACGTTTTCAGCGAGACAGACAAGTTCCTGGGCGCCGTCACCTACTCCAACCCAGATGACTCTAGCGGAGGTAGGGTTAGGGAATGCGCCAATGCCTGTGAAGGTTACGTTTATTGGTTCAAATTTCACTTGCGCTAATTTGCCCTTGACTTTCTCAACTATTTCTAAACTTATATTTCCTAAAAAGAATAATGTGATATGAAAATTTTCGTTCGTAACTGGTCTAGTTTGTTGTGAGGTCCATCTTGTATCACCTAGCAATTCCTGCTGTAGACTCTTGATAGCATCCTTATTGGATACATCAACTGCAATGAAAGCCCGTGTGTTGTTCAAATTATGCAAGGTACCTGCCACATACGTTTATATGATTTTTTAAATAATGTTGCAATGTCCAGAATAACTAAATATATGCCTTCATTTTTCCAAATACCCCGGCGATAATTCAATTAATTATTTGACTAGACAACCGGAGCGATAAGATTTGGTAAATAGGTTGAATGCGAAGGGGAAATTGAGAAAAGGAACCGTAGATTTTCATAAAAAAAATAATGCCAAGTCCAGATTCATAGTATGTCTTACTGGGATGCCCGGTGCAGGCAAATCAACTGTTGCAAATTCCCTAATACGAGAGGGTTTCTCACTAATATCGATGGGCGATCTAGTAAGAAATGAAGCAAAACGAAAGAACCTAAAGCCGTCTGATGCTAATCTAGGTAATTTAATGATACTATTAAGAAATAGTCTTGGGGCCGGAGCAATTGCCCGCTTAATCGTAGATGAAATTGAAAAAAGAGAGCTCACGGGAGGTAATGCCAGTCAGAATATCGTTGTCGACGGGGTTAGGAGTATTCCTGAGGTAAGGGTACTAAAGACAGTTGGCAGAGTTAAATTACTCGCCATACACGCCTCCGCGAACACTAGGTTTGAGCATTTAAGAAAACGACAAAGAGAGGATGCACCATTGAATAAGAATGATTTTTGTGTCAGGGACAAAAGAGAATTGGCTGTTGGAATAAGCGAAGCGATTGCGTTGGCCGATGAAACCTTGTCAAACAATAATTTATCGGTTGAAGAATTACGAGAGAAGGCTGTTGAAATAGTTCAAAAATGGGCTGACGAAATTAATAAAGATGATCATACGCTTACTGGTAACGATCCAGTGAAACGCAACAGAAGCCTAGCATGAAAAAATTAGCGATAAAGGCACCAGTTGAGCTAAGAGTGGAGGCTTCTGTTAAGCCATCGGAGTCTCCAGAAAAAGTAATTACCGCCGTGGAGAACGTTATCGGCTGTTTCCCAGAGCTTAGATACGGAACAAGAGTAATAGCTAGGTCTCAGGGGTACGAATCACTGCGTGCGATTTACGACCAAATTAGATCCAGATCAATAATGGGCGTCTTAAGACGTGTACTACTCGATAATCGTACTGCTAATGCCACATGGTTCCTCTTGAACAAACAGGCAGCAGTAGCAGGTATCGTGGCTGTAATTGAAGTGGAGCAGGAGTCTCCGCTGGGTCCAATAAGGGTAAATCTGGACTGTGAGGAGCTAGGTTCGCTTATTGATTGGCTCGTACCTACAGATTAGTAGCTTATATGTCCCGCCTTAAGATGCCGCCTCGTTGTATATTGCAACGTGACGGGACGTTCAACTTCGCTAAACAAGAGTAAGAGATAAACTCTGCTTGTTTTTTGCTATCATATCAGTAAGAGTGCTGAACAGGAAGTCATGGCCATAGGAGCATGTATCATAAAGATACTTGATACTTGTTTCCGTTCTCCGTCAACGAGGTGTTAGCAAAATTATTCGGATGTTGTTATCGATCTCGCTTATCTTTAAGCCTAATTTGAGTATGTTACGATCGTTGTCATTTGCTATTGCTCATAGCACTGGCACTAAATGAACCTGATGAGAAAAGTAACATGTCTTCCATTCAGCGGTTAAAAAAGCGGCGGGTCAGAACGCTGACAAAAAGACTGAGGATCTTAATCTGGCTAGGATTAATTTCTGTTAGGATCAACATCTCCCCTGGAATTGATGACTGTGAACCGCCTACTTCTTCCAGTTTTCTTTCAAAGGTTTAGGATATGCTGTGAAACAACGGCGAATCGAGAATCCTAGGAATTTCAAAAAAATTCCTAGATCAAAAACCCTTTTCTTTGACAAAATTATAGAAATTTGCTAATACACGTTCTAAAAGTATAAAATTAGGTAGGGTATATAGCTGGATGGATGACTTGTAAAGGGATATGCATTCGTCATAAGGCTCAGAAACCAGTTGGGGCAGGTCGATACTCTATTGGGCAGAAACGCTGCCAAATATGTGAATTGTTTATAAAATGGGATGGACTTTGGTGTCCATGTTGCGGTTACAGATTAAGAACGAAGCCTCGTAACCTGAAATATAAGGCCAAACTAAGAGCGAGAAAGACGGTACAAGAGCATGAATTCTTGATCCTACAACATGGTCGAAAACTGCAGCGATAATTAAACTTGGATTGTCGTTGATAAGTGAATAATGGGTCCAATTCATCGTTATTACGAATGCATTATCCTGTGCTGATGCTAGTATATCGCTCAAGTTGAGCGAATTGCTGGGAGACAAATACACTCATAGCCTCTCTTGATTAGAGGATAGCAAACTAGAAAAATATTTGAAATGTAAAGTTGCCTACTCTATATGGCACAGAACAGTCGACAGTCCGGAAATCGCAATAGCGGAGCGAATGTTTACGTCGCCTCTATTTATACTGACAACCCTCTGAATCGGAGATTTACGGTCTAGGTGCTCTAAGGAATTTACTCTTTTTTTTATTCATTCGAGTTATGACTAGCCCATTCACTTGAAATTTTTCATCCTTCAATGGATAGTTTTCCGGGGCTTTAAAGTCAGAGCCACCTCNCCCGCCCGGGAGAGGCTGAACATTGTTCCACCTCTCCCGGAGTCATATGAATTCTTTCGAGCTTGTATAGTTAGCTACAATTTCGAGCCGATTTACTGTCTTTCTGCCACCCATAATACCGCTGTTCTTTCTTACGATGGCATGAAGCCAATGCTATCGAATCGGATTGGTAATAAATGAAAAATAATTTGCAGTTGCTGCGTGCCCTTCGAATCCCGGTCATGTAAACGTGACTCCAGCTGTGATTATAAGTCTTATTGCAACGCTCAGGGACATGACCTACATAGTCACGTATGGTTAATATAGTAATTTTTATTCACTGAATCATATCAACGCCCCCATTTTACAAACGAATGCTGTTAATAAGTGGCATTGTCCTTCTTTGTATCTCATTTATTACTAGTAATGCAGCGATCGTATATTTCCAGAGCTTAGGCCCAGAAACTGAGTCAAGGCTCCATGTAACAATGATTCTAATGACAGTCGTAACAATTTGCGGAGTTGTTGGGTTCGGATTGATAATGTTTGATATTTTGAAAAACAAATATTGGGTTGTTGGACAGACTTAAGGGTGTGTTTGTGCAATTGACAATATCCGTTGGTGCTCCCCCACCTGCAAATTCTCAAACAGTTGTGGAGCACGACTTAGGTGTCTGGCTACAATCGAATTTAGATTAAATATCCAGTCGCATGGAGCGATTACCATCGCAAATAATGTTCTTATATTGTATTGTAATATTTACATGTCAGTCTTGTGAATTAAGCCTCAACAATAGTTATTGATTATCAATTGAATACGCTTATAATCGTCCGATGAAGTAAATTTATAAAATCCAATAAATCAATATATGCCAAATTGAAAGATTATGAATAATAATATTAAAGAAAATGAAAAAGATGTTGAACATATTGACGATATTTTTGATAATGAACCCATTAACAGAGCTACTGATACATCCGCTAGCTATGGCTCACCCGATGATGCATCGCAGAAAAACGCAAACGACGGTACTGCGGTAGCTGCTCCGGAAGACATAGGTGCTTCCCCCTCTAATGCTTCCATTCCATCACCCGTAAATGTCACAGAAGAAACGCAAACAAAATCCCTAGACTCAAAATTTTTTGCTATTAGAACGACAGGCGGACAGGAAAATATAGTTGCGAACATGGTACAAAATAGAGTTAATTCAAAAAAAATTGGGATTTATTCGATTCTCATACTAGATAATTTTAAAGGATATATTATAGTCGAGGCCCCTGATTCAAATATCGCTTACGAGGCTTTGGCTGGTGTTCGGCATGTGCGGGGCCAGATCCGTGGGGAATTACCGTTCAAGGATGTAGAAGGTTATCTGGTGAAAAAACCTGTTGTTTCCGAGCTTAATGTTGATGACACAGTAGAAATTATCGGGGGGCCATTCAAGGCTATGAAAGCCAAGATAACTAGGGTCGATTACGAAAAACAGGAAGCGACTGTTGTTTTACTAGATTCTCCATACCAGATTCCCGTAACAGTTGATGCAAACTATTTGAAAAAGGTAGCGCGCTAATTTTGAAAGTACGCTGTACAGTATTTCCATAATCTTGCTATTTTAGCAATCAAAGTATCATGCTCGATGGCTGGGTGGAACAAGTAGCCAATAGACTGACTTTGTTAACCAGAAGTAGAATTTAGTTATTTTCTATATTCCGCGGCGACTAGAACCCAAGTTTATATTCCCCATCGCCTGTGTCCTGAAGCATGGGTGATAAAAAATCTATCTCCGCTTTAGTTAGCGGCGGAGAAGCGAGCGCTGGACCCCCCCTTGGCCCTGCACTCGGACCTATGGGAGTAAATGTATTACNAGTAGTGAACACTATTAATGAAAAAACAAAGGATTTCCCAGGGATGAAAGTCCCTGTCAAAGTTGATGTTGATAGTGAAACAAAGCAATTCACTGTTACGGTTGGCATTCCACCGACCGCGGCCCTCTTAATCAAAGAGGCAGGTGTCACTAAGGGCTCTGGTACTGCAGGCACAAGCTACGCAGGAAATATATCTATGGAGTCAGCCGTGAGAATCGCGAAGATGAAGATTGATAGCTCCTATTCGTATGATTTAAGGGGAGGAGTGAAAGAAATAATCGGCTCTTGTCTAAGCATTGGGCTGACAGTTGAAGGTAAACCTGCAAAACAAGTATATTCTAACCTTTCAGATGTCGAATACGAGGAATTTTTCAGATGATTCTCATATGCCACGTGGGCAAGATGTAGGATCCAAAATATCTGCCGTGTTCTAGTTTTGACCTAATAATTCATTCAACATATTGTAACACTATTTGCGGGCTTACAACGTCGTTGTAGTAAGTTTAAAATATCCCACAGCCTGCACTATGCTTTATAAATTTTAAGGGGGAATATGAGTATGGCTACAATTCAACAAGGATCAGCTGGCGGAGTGCCAGTATTAATATTGAAGGAAGGAGCAACCCAGACAAAAGGTCGAGATGCTCAAAAGAATAACATAACTGCGGCGAAGTTGATTGCTGAAGTAGTGAGGACAAGTCTTGGTCCGAGAGGCATGGACAAGATGTTGGTTGATACTCTCGGTGACGTAACAATTACAAATGATGGCGCAACTATCTTGAAGGAAATCGATGTTCAACACCCAGCGGCAAAGATGATGGTCGAAATCAGCAAGGCAACCGATAACGAAGTAGGCGATGGCACATCCTCCGTGGTAATTCTCGCGGGGTCTTTGATAGAAAAGGCAGAAGAGCTCATTGGGAAAGATGTTCATCCCACCGTTATCGTTGATGGATATAGAAAGAGTGCTATCAAGGCAATTGAAATACTCAACACCATGGGTCAGAAAATTAAAGACAATGAAAAAGAATCGCTAATAAAAGTCGCAAAGACTTCTATGCAGACAAAACTTGTCTCAAAGGAGTCCGATCAGATAGCAGAATTAGTAGTTAATGCGTGCCTACAGGTTACGGAAAAAAGCGACTCGACATCGAAAATAGATATCGACGATATTAAGGTGGAGAAAAAGGCGGGAGGCTCTCTTCATGATACTAAATTGATCAGAGGAATTGTTCTTGACAAGGAAGTTGTCCATGGTGGAATGCCGAAGAGGGTGGATAAAGCAAGAATTGCTCTCCTTAACTCTGCTTTAGAGATTGAAAAGACAGAGTTCGATGCCAAAATAAACATTAGCTCTCCGGATCAAATGAATATGTTCCTGGAAGAGGAAAATAAGATGCTGAAGAGTATGGTTGACAAAATAACGGATACCGGTGCTAACGTTTTGATATGCCAGAAGGGCATTGATGATATTGCTCAACACTATCTCGCAAAAGGCGGAGTCTTGACCGTTCGCAGAGTCAAAGAAAGCGACATGTCGAAACTAGCAAAAGCGACAGGAGCGCGAATGGTAACCAATCTTGATGATCTTAAGGCGAAAGACCTGGGTTCTGCGGATCTTGTAGAAGAACGGAAGATTGAAACTGACAAATGGGTATTCGTGGAAGGGGCCAAGCACCCTAAAGCTGTAACTTTATTGATTCGAGGAGGATCACAAAGGGTAGTTGATGAAGCGGAACGATCAATCCATGATGCCATCTCTGTTACAAAAGATGTCCTCGAGAGACCAATAATAGTTGCGGGTGGCGGAGCTCCAGAAGCCTATACAGCAGCAAAGCTAAGAGACTGGGTAAGTACGCTGTCGGGTCGGGAACAACTAGCAGCAGAAAAATTTGCTGAGTCTTTAGAGGTGATTCCGTTAACGTTGGCGGAAAATGCTGGAATGGATCCAATCGATACCATCACCGATCTGCGTGCGAAGCAAAGCAAAGGGTCAAAGTGGACCGGGGTCGACGCAAGGAACGCCAGAATCACCGACATATCCAAATTGGAAATTTTGGAGCCATTAGCAGTCAAGGAACAAATTATTAAGTCTGCTACAGAGGTTGCCTCAATGATCCTCAGGATCGACGACGTGATAGCTTCTGGCAAGTCAGGCGGGGGACCTCCTGGCGGGGCAGGAGGCGGCATGCCACCTGGAGGAATGGGCGGCATGGGTGAGATGTAGCAAAAATGGACCTGCGATAACTTACGAAGAAGACATCGGGAACAAAGTAGAACCTTATTATATGACATAGCCTCTTTCCCCTTTTTCAATCAAGATGCCAAGTCTCTTTCATTCAATCGTTTTTTGATGATAGCGTCCTTAAATCTTGAATGATCGCTTCTTTTACCAGCTGCCAAACTTGTTCAGTTCCAGTAATCTTCTGAGATACTCCATCCACGACATTCCAGCGAATGCCTTCTCCAAGATTTCATAAATCTTTTTGAGATTGTCATGCGCATGCATATGGTTCGCACAATATTTGTCCTGGTTGTTCGCGAACCTTCGTTTGCAGATAATGCATTTTGTAATTGAAAACGCTCTTCTCATTTTTTGTTCTTCCGCTCAATTGAAGTCTAATCACTCACACTACGTGAATTTCGACTTAGGTTCAGAATCCTTTTACGACTGGATACTGTATAAGTCAATCCGCCTATTGCTGAGCTTACATGGTTTGGACTGCACTCATAACCAAGTTCGAATCTAATTCTAAAATGCAGATATTCACAGAATATATGCGAGCTCATTTGTGTGTTGTTATGACAACGACTTGGCAAAGCTATTTATAGATATTTTTTGAGGGTAGCATATGCTTCCGACTACAGGACAGCTAATCCTTATTGTCTCTATCGTTTACTTAATTGTATTCTTCTTACTAGGATCGGGGGTATTTAATTCCATTATTGAAGGACCAGGGCAAAGCACGAGAACTTTCATAGTTCCCTCAAGATCAGTTCAAACGATAGGAGAAACGATAGTGACAACTATGATCTTGTTTATTGGGATGGCTGGTACATTTCTACTATATCGGTCTGGAAAAGCCGGTAATCCAAAAACACAGGGAGGCTTACTTGCGGCGGGTTTTACCATAATTGGAATAGCCTTAGTACTCGGATTTAGACTTGTTGATATAAAAGCGTGAGTGGGAACGACGTTTTAATGTAAGATCAGCTTTATCAGCATCATGTCATCCCCTAGCATGCCGTGATTCCCACTAAAGTCACTACCCAACTCAGACATAATAGTGTCTAATGATGTCTGATCGTAACAAAGACTAGGAATTGCAAGAATAAGAGTCTGATTATTATTGTGCGACTCTTGTCAATCATGACGGATTTTCTTTCTAACAACTGCGACATAATGGTTTCATATCTATGGTTGAAATTCAGTGTTGAATTTGTTACACCAGGCACGCATGATTCCTCATCTAGAAGTGCTTTCGGATGACAAGCTAAATAAGTGTGAATATTGCATCGTTTAGTTTCATTGGTTGATTGGGTATACATCGTAACCTGTAATAAATGTGGTTACATTTCAGCAGAAAAGTTAGAGGAGGTGAAGGCAAAAGAGCTTTTAGCCTCGCATTTGAATGCCCCGTATGGGTGTACAAGAGGCCACGTCAAGCTTGTGAAAGTGAGAGCCTGATGGATCTCTTTTCCCCGTCACAGTTTTACTAAGCCGTATGCTATCTATTATTCTATTCTGAGACATTCTTAATTATTTTAATCGTTCCCAGGTAAGTGATTAGTAGTACGATTGTGACATGAGATCCGAGTAGAAATCAAAAATCGCAAAAAGAAACGCAGACGGAGCGATGAGAATTCCCGAAAGAGGGACGTTCATGGACATATTTAGTTGCTAGCACGACTGCAATCAGATGGAAAATTCCAATACCTAAGGAACTACCCCGGTAACTTCTATATCATGCCTCAAAAATACAATATAGAAATAATGAAACTATATGTAATAATAATGATGATCAGATCCAATTGGGGGTTGAAGGATAGTGAGTGAAGATAAATCGGAGCAAGAATTAGCCATATGGCGTAAAAAGATAGAAATGATAGGCATTGATATAAAAAGCCTGGTTCAAGAGACAGGGACGGGCCGCTTCAAATTAAAGACAAAATTGATGAACCAGCATTTTATAAATGAGTTGGATAAACTCGGCTTACAACTAATAAACATTAAAGGGGGTTTTAATGGCAGACTTGTTGTGCTTCTAGAAGCAAAAAATCTGATTCCGCCTTCATCCTGAGCGGTTACCGAAGCGAATGATATTCTGAAGAGAATTAGGATTTTCAATGAACGCTATTGCAGAGTTGTAATATTCTTGGATTACTTCATCTTAATAGTAATCTACAAGGCCAATGTTGTATTGGAGTTAATAATATCAAATTTTAATTCCTTGATTGTGAAAGATAAATGTTCCTGGAGGCTTAACAGGGTGATCGATTATCCTGACAGAAATATCGCACTCGTTAGTCATTTCTACATATAGCTTTACCGCACTTTTTGCCCGTAGAAGTCGGTTACTAGAGGGTGATTGGATCCAATCTTTGGTTTTTTTGTACCGAATCATACTTGTAGCAAGAATAGGAACATCAAGAGGTAGACCGTGCTTTACGAGTAACATCAGGAATATTGACAGTAAGTGGTTCATGTTACTAAGGCTTCTTCCGGACTGTAGATTGATTTTCCTATAGTACAAGTTGTAAAAAGAATTTACAGAATCAAAAATAACGATGCATGATTCAGACATCGTAGCCAGAACGTCTTCGAGAATTGATTCAAACTCGCCTTCAGCTGCAAGATAAATCTTTATGCTCTTATGGCCATCTTCTATTATACTCGATCGAGGTCCAGTTCTTGAGGTTGTTATTGGTCTTCTTACTAGATCTTTAGTCACCCACTTTAATAATAGCCCAGCCTTTACATATGCAGTAAACTTGGCGTCTAAGTCTATGTAAATCACCTCTTTTTTCGGAACGGTAGACGATGATTGGTGCATGTGCCGCCGGTGTTTAAGGCAATAATGCGAGGCAAGCATTCCCACGAAGCAAAGCTTTGCATAGGGGTCGTCAAAAATAAGCGAATTCAGACCGGCGGGGCTCAGAATATCGTCATAGAAGTCGTCCACATCTGTATACTATGGTGAATAGGGGTAGAATATATAATGGATTCTTATGGACGGTACAGTAACGGGGGTTGGGATAATTTTAATAGCCATGACTTTATAGGGTCAGAATCTGTCCGGAAAGATTTTCCAGTAACACAGAAGAAAATTTATATGAATAATGGGGCCATTGCTCCAACACCTCTATCGACGATCAAATCAATTACTGACTTTCTTTTGAATTTTTCCGAGGGAGGACCTGATTCGAGTTACATTACCGAATATACAAATTCCTTAATGGATGAGCTTCGGACCAGAATTACTCATCTCATTAATTGTGAGCCCGAGGAGGTAATATTTACCCAAAGTACAACCGAGGGCCTTAATTATGTTTCCAATGGTATAGACTGGAGTAAAGAAACTAATGATAGCATTATTGTAAGGGGAGGAAATCAAGAGCATTTAGCAAATTATCTTCCATGGCTACAATTATCACTAAGAAAAGGTGTGATGTTACATGAACTGGAGATTGATGAAAACGGCTATTTCGAAATAGATGAGGTTGAAACTCTGATTAAGAAGAAGGTTAAGACGGTAACTCAAAATAATAATTGCCTCGATGGTCGCAGGGAGAGTTTTACACTAGTAACTTTGAGCCATGCGCTATATAATAATGGCTCGATAATGCCAGTTGCCGAAGTCGGTAGAATTGCCAAGGAAAACTCTGCCTTATTTTGCATCGATGCTGCCCAGACAGTAGGCACCCTTGAGGTTGACGTCAAAAAAATTGGATGCGACTTCATGGCATTTCCGGCGTTCAAATGGATCTGTGGTCCTGTAGGCATGGGAATTTTTTATTGCAGCAAGAAGGCTGCAGAACTTCTTGTCCCGCAATCTATAGGAGGAGAGTCTGCCCTTGTTTCAGTGAATGAGAAGCAAAAACGAAAGAAAGTCATTGTCTATAAAGATGTCCCGCAGAGATTTCAGACCGGTTTTCGCAATTATGCCGGCGTTGCAGGTATGGAGTCTTCAGTCCGTTATATATTACGTTTGGGCATAAACAATATTCGTAAGAAGAATCTAAAGGTGGCCAATGTTCTGCGAGATGAATTAGCCAAAATTCCTAATATAAAAATCCACGGACCAGAGGAGGAAAGCCTGCGAACATCGATAGTCTCATTTTCCACTGTTTCATCTTCATCCGGCCATTCTAAAGTAGATTCCAAGGTTATCGTACATCGACTGGAACAAGACAACATAATATTCGCTGAAAGAGATATTGGGAGTGGAAAAAAGGTAGTCAGGGCGGCTCCCCACTTTTTTAATACCGAAGAAGAGGCCGAGAACGTGGCTGGCTGCATTAAGTACATTCTAAAGTAGTCTAGTTGTGAAAGGGTGTTATTATAAGGTTAAGGCTTTGCGTAAGCATGTCATAATCATCGATATCAAAGGTCCAGCTGCGGTCTTTTGCCTTTCTCACCTTGGCCTTCGATCACTATCATAGTCAGAGTAGACCTTACTTTATCAATTCTTCT
>AF_2010_repII_A100DRAFT_1000143_pt1 | contig 11718 bp, 13 predicted proteins | sample AmaForreplIIA100_FD_9198 | JGI IMG/M metagenome (IMG submission 9198) | reverse complement strand
TCACGAATTCAAACTATAATCGACTTCATACGTATGTCAATATTGCCTCGAGTACATAAGTCTATACCCCTAGATGGCGAAGCACTTCTATGTGAAAGCGTTAGCCTGCTCTTATATTCTGACGGTATGAAACTGATATGGTAGGACATAAACGAATATAGGTATGTATATATTAATATAAAATATGGAAAACGATGAAACGTTAGAAGGTAATGAAACTAAAACCACAATGAAGGTTCCTACTGAACTTCTTGATGAATTCAAACATTTGGCTATAGATATGAAAACGACAGTAACTGCTCTCATTGTAGAATCAATGACGCAGTATTTGAAAGTTTTGAAAGGCATCAAGAAGAAATAAATCATGTTCTAAGACGGCAGGGAGTTGATATTATTTGGTAATCGATAGAGAAATTAGAGTATTGATGGTCTCAACCGAGTACCCTCCGATGAAAGGCGGAGTTGGGAGATACACTGAAAATCTTACAAGATCGCTACGCAAGGAGGGTCTTGAGGTATACGTCCTTTGCAATGAAAAAGGCAATGGCAATTACCATGGTTTATCACGCCATAATGAACATAATCCTGAAGTAATAGCAAGAGCTATTAACGACTCAAATGCTGACTTGGTGCATATACAATATGAACCGGGTCTCTATGGATTAAAGTTGAAGCCATTCCCATTCTATCATTATAGAACACCGACTACTACTATAGATTCTTTTTATGATACCTCTAAAGTACCAATCGTGACTACCTTTCATTCAGCCTATACCTTTAGACAATGGATAAATTTGGCTTCAATTGCAGAAAGTACGAAGAGGGTGAGGAAATACGCCAGCTTTATCTCCAAATCATGGAAGCGGCTTGTAAACTACCGCTCTGTACACAATTTGAATAAAACCAAGTGGGCTAAAAGCAATGCTAACATAGTCTTTTCAAGATACCTTGGGTCAGTTATCGATGCTAATAATGATAGTAGTAGTAGTAGCACCAGCAACGCTATTAGTGGTGGTGGTATTCGACAAGCTGAGAGTGAATTCAGTATAATTTACCATGGTGCTGAACCTATAAGTATACAGAGCAGGAGAGAGGCACGTTCGATGTTTTCTTTTCCTGAAGATAAGCGAATCGCGTTGGCACTGGGATTTAGAACTTCAACAAAAGGATGGGATATTCTAGAAAAAATCAAGGTACCCGAGAATTGGCTCATTGTTGTGAATCCATCAAAAAATCAATATAACCCAAAGGAGAAGCTCGACCTTCGATTCAGAAACAACAGAATAGTCAACTTGAATAAAGATGCTCTTGAAGAGGGGGAGCTTTCGACCTTAATTTATGCTTCTGATGCTACTTTACTTCCATATCGAGTTAGCTCTGCCTCAGGCGTGATGTTTGATGGACTGGCACATGGGGTGCCTTTCGTAGCCTCGGACTTGCCTTTTTTCAAAGAATTTTCTTCCATGGGGTTGGGTGTTACAGTAAAAAGAAAACCAGATGCATTTGCTGAGGGGCTTGTGATGCTTGATAAGGAGTACAAAACATATGCAGACCGTGTTAATAGGTTTAAGGAAAAGCTGAGATGGGACGTCGTCGCTAAGAAGCATTTATTATTATATAATAGAGTTTTATGTACACCAATAGCGACAGCAACTGTTCCGTAATCCAATTTTCATTTTTTAAACTGAAAATAATATTGTGATGCATTTTCAATATTATAATGAAGCAACGTGGATGTGCAAATCGATAATTTACACAATCAGATATTTTGCATGAAAAAAAATCCTACTTATCCACTGGACTCATACGAAGACTAGTTATTTTTGCTGTCTTCCATTATAAATTCCAGAAACGGATCTANTTCTACTANTGCAAGACAACAAACCTTATCTGCACCTCCATAATAAACATGCAATCTTTTATCTATAATGCATGCTCCGGTTGGAAAAACCACGTTATCTACATCTCCAACTCTTTCGTAAGGCTTCTGGGGTTCTAAGATAGGATTGTTTGTTCTAGCTATAACCTCAAACGGGTTGTTTAAATCCAAAAGAGCGGCTCCTGCTCTATAAACAAGGTCTTTATCAACTCCATGATAAATCAAGAGCCAACCATGCTTTGTTTTTATTGGGGGAGGACCTGAGCCAATCTTTAATCCTTCCCAGTTTCTTTCTGGCTTCATAAGCAAGGTGTGTCTATCAAAACTTGTGAGTGTATTCCCTTCTGCAATCCAAATACTTGGCTTATCCACACCAAATTTTGGGCCAATCCAACTTCTAGGTCGGTGTAAAACTAAATATTTATGATTTATCTTCTCTGGAAAGAGGACTACATCTTTGTTGTCCGATCCTCTGCTAGTTATTATTCCCAGCCTTGTATGGTTATAATAATTCTCAGTTGTAGCTAAAGCAGTCGATGAATTTATTGACCCTGAGGTCACATAATCGGAAAGTACCACATATGAAATGTAAACGCGATTATCAATTGCGATTAATCTTGGATCTTCCGTACCATATTTTTCATATCCTTCATTGGGTCCTAAAACGACAGCATTAGTTCGTTTAAAATTGAAGCCGTCTTGGCTAAATGCATACCCAACTCTTGAAATGTATTGTCCGTATTCTCCTACTGCTCTATAAAGCATATGAACCATTTTTCCGTCATATAGAACTGCTGGATTAAAAACTGCTTTTGATTCCCACCACGTATCCTCATTTGGCAGTAGGATAGGATTATTACTGTGTCTTTCAAGCGCTTCCATACTTAGTTGATGTCCAATATCGCTAACGAGGCAATAAGCACATACGGAAGGTTGTTCCTACTTAAGCACATTCTCTGTTGGTCACACACAAAACACTTGATCAATAGACCAGATATAATTTCACAACTAAACTAATATACCTTACAAAAAGGGAGTATTTGAAATAATGCGCGAATCTCATGATGAACCTTGGACTCAAAAACCATAAACTTCATATATATCGAACATCCTTCCCATATTTTCCTAGATTTCTACCAAATCATCCATATTTACAGATGAAAAACAAAAATATTTCACCAGAAAAAAATAGCAGATATGACATATTCATATGTCACAAAGGAAATATGAATAGAAGTCGTTAGTCACGCTTCGGTTCGCTTTACAACCATACTAAATTGACGATCAATTTATTTTATAGTAAAAGTAGTACTGACAGCAATTGGGGATGTACTATTTGAATTTTCTTCAGTTGCAGTCGATGTTTTAGCATTGTAAGTTCCTGCTTGTACTTGCTTTCCGTCAACATCTTCCTGATCCCATCGAACTGTTTTCGATTCACCTGGTTTCAGTTCAGACATTACCTGTGACCCAAACATTCCAGCCTTTTGGTGAGTTTTAGTATTTTGAATTGTCAAACCTAGAGTTGAATCAGAAAATTCTAGTGTGCTTTTGCCATTATTTTTCAGAGTTATAACAACAGTCTCACCTGGCTTGTACGTTTTCTGATTTGTACTTAACTGCAAGGTTGGTTTATCTTGTGCATGAGCATAATGTATCAAATAACCAAATATCATAATAGATGAGATCGTTATTATTACTGCTAGTGAGCAAAGAGAACCACTACTAACTTTATACATTTGTATTATTCCCCATATTAATTTTGGGTGACGCATTTTGGTCTGTTTTTCAGGCCTAGAAAATCTCCTAGAAAATGATAGACCAAAGCAGACCTCACCAGTTCACCCACTTAATCCGAGTATGACTTTATGGTTTGAACCGATTAGTTTAGACGGTCTCAGTTTGGGGTCTTTCAGTTTTTCTTGTCTCTGTCTTCTTGACCTAGTTTTTTGACATAAATAGCACGTTTTATCTACTGACAAATTACCACAGTATTTGCATGTTTTCAGGCTCCATTTATGCGGTAACACTTCTTGCAACTCTCTTCTTTTATATGCTTTATGAACTTTCTTGGCAAAGTCTGAATCTTTTAGACATTTCTTGAAAATATTTATTATTTTTGCAGATTAATGCTCTTTTTCATTGCTAAATTCTTATATCTAAATTGAAATCCCTTGTGGATCCTTATCATCATCGAAGTAGAACTGTTAAACAACTAGGACACGAGTGATCTCTGGAAAGCGATATAGTTAACGTATGTAAGGATTGCATAATAAACATGCGGAAGATTGAAACGGTCTTCCACAGTTACTACTTTTGCATTCGTATATTATTCCACATCTTTCACATTGGTGATAACATGGATGGAGAACCTGCATGCTATAGATATTAATGTCAGTTATGTATATAATACTTGTAAGTTACTATTTTGCAATAATATTTGTTTTTGGAAAAAAACAATAAAAGAGTAGAATATATAAGATATAACTGAGGAAATATCGATTTCTTGGAAAAAAGCAAACTAGCAGGAGTATTATATTTGTATGACACGTGGGGCACTGTGGGACAGTGTGGGATCCAACTGTAGGATACATCCTAAAACCACGGTAGATGCCTTCTATTACAGAATGAGGTGTCTAATTACTATTACTCGTTGGTATGGCTTTATTCCGTTTACAATTACAGAAACTTGGCAATTGATCAATATCCACATAATATTATGCATTGTCATTCGCATGTAGCCGTCAACAATTACTAATAGCATAAAGAAAGAATCTTTCCCCAAACGGAACCCAGATTATAACAGGAAACAAGCAAATGTTTAAACTGACAAACTTCGCTTGCACAACGTTGTATGCCATGCCAACAACATATACTCCTTTAAAATCATCAGTATAAGACGCAGACTAATCAATATCACCATGATAATTGATAGTTGGTACAAAGCCACAATCGCTACTGTTTATATAGTTGAATATTCCACCATCCTTAGATATTGGCTATAGCAGATGTAAGGCTGTCTAAAATTATAATTTTGAATCTAATGGTCGGATTAGTTGTTCTGATTTACGTTCCCAACTTCTCATTCGCACAGTTTACTACAAATAGTAGTGTCACTAACAACACTAAATCCAATAATACTAGTACCTTTCATTCATCATTTGATACTTTCGTTACCCCTGGATCAGTAAATGGCTATGGAGTATATCAGCCACATAATTCTAGCATTTTTAGACCTGGAGAAAAGATAGTTTTATACATAGAACCGGTGGGTTTTTCGTACAAGCCAATAGGATCTATGTTTCTGATGAATTTTACTGGTGACCTGCTTATTTCTGACAAGGCTGGACATGTCCTAGGAGGATTCCAAAATCTTCCTTTATCTACAATAATTTCCCACCACACAAATAAAGAATTAACTCTAACTGTTAGTCTAACTCAGACTCATCCATTCCCACCAGGTGATTATGTATTAAAGTATACTATACATGATATACCAACTGGAAATAGTTTTGATATACTAAAAAATATCACCATAAGTAATAGTTAGAATATTTCTTGAACTCAGTCAGATAAACAAGCAAAATGCAAACCATACAATTAATCCCATCAAGATCAAGTCTAAACAACTCAAATGTGTGAGATATCATATGAAGAATTGACTACTTTTTGATGAGTTTGAATCAAATACCTCAGTTCAGCATTAGACCTATTCATTAAATCCTTAAAACGTGAGTCCTCTGTATATTATGATAATTATCAATGCAACGAGGCTACATAATACTAATTGTTGGTGCCGCTTTACTGATTTCGGGGATAGTTGTCTCTGCGTTGTGGGCTGTTCCTTTCGCAGGCAAAATACTACGTGAAGACACTATACTGAGTGGAGCCTCAATCAGGCCAGGTGGTTCAGTAAATGCATCTACCCAGGTAATAGATACCTCAAGGCCTGTAGCATTGGCAATACGTTTAGAACACAGTAACGGGACTGCTGTTGTAGGACAAATACCAAGCAACAATCTAAGAGAAACTGTACTAAATCCAAATGACATCATAATGACAAGCAACAATTTCACAAAGCAATTTTTTACTACGTTTAAGCCAGATATTACTGGAAAGTATACGGTTACTATCTACAATTTAGGACACACTCCTGTAAATGTTGGTGTACTGGCTGGCAACCTACCATTCGTTGGTCCAAACAATCAAGTTAATTTTAATTCATTAAATGGGATAATAGTAGGTGTCATTCTAAGTATTACTGGAATTGTCGTCCTGATAGCAGGAATCATAGTATTGATATTTGATAGAGGGAGAACACGGCCAAAAGCACCTACACCTACTTGATAATGTGATGCGATATCGTATTCTTGTTAAGAATTTTCCTGAGATCGAATCATGTTCCTTTGATTGATTTGATTATTAAAACAAAGTTCTACAATGTCACAAAAATATTAGCATAGCAAATATATGATTGCAAAATGGCCTATTATCCTAGAAAAACTTTCTGAAATAGATAGTCGATAAAACTAACTAACTTACTACAGCATTTAGATTTATAATTATAAAAGATTTTTAACAGACCCTAATATTTGACTTTCCATTCAAAGTATCATTGCTAGAAAGGACAGACAAGTAATTCTCAGGCCTTGTTCCTATGCAACGCAGAACGCCTCTCTAACTAAAAAAACTGAAAAATGTTAAATCTAAGCATAAGAAATTATAACAAGGTGACCTTTAACACAAATACCCTATTCTATGGCGACAATCTTGAAATATTAAGACATCTAGTGCCAAACGAGTCAGTAGACCTCATTTATCTTGACTCGCCATTTAATAGCAAGGCTGACTACAACATCCTTTTTAGGGAAACAAGTGGAGAACAATCAACAGCCCAGATTCAGGCCTTTTCAGATTTTTGACACTGGGATGTCCAAGCCAGACGTGCTTACGAGTATCTAACTGTGAATGCTCCCAACGAGAATCTAGCCAACTTGATTAATACACGGTTTGGCTTTTTGGCCTTTTGAGCTTTCCTCACAAGCCTGACTATTTTTGCATACTGACTTTCTTCGCTTATTTTATCAGCTTGCATCTTTAATGCATCACCCGTGTTAACAGTACCACTAAATACATTATCACCAACCTTCTTGTGTTGATTGAGCCTCTCCTGTTCGTTGTAAACTCCTTTTAAAGATCTCTACTCTCAATACTTTCTAAATGTGGCGAAACTTCAGTCCTTCAAAACGTCACGCAGCTGGTTCAGCTCACTAGCTCTTTTAATCACCTGCAGCTATGTCTTGAATCCGCCCAATGCTATCCGAGGTAACATTAGATGCACTTCAGCCCCATCATATTTTTCAACGAATGATTTTGGTATACGGTATCTACTCATTCCACCTTCGGAAGTAACTATAATATGGTCAGTATTCACTGCCACAATATTTCCGATAGATTGGTTATCCTCACATCTTACATTTTTGTGGACGACTTTATTCCAATTATGTTCTGACATCGAATCTACCGCTTTTCAGGACACTAACTTTTAAATCTATTTGCATGTGGATAGTCTATATAACAGAATGGCACGTGGATAGTCTAGATGGTGACTAATGGCTAAACCACTCTTAATTTATTCAGCTCCAATTACACCCAAGTGGCCCAGATAATTGCTAATAGACGAAATACGAAAAATGGGCCCAAATGACAAGAATTATTACCGAATTTAATAGAGACAAAATATGGTAAGACTAGATCTGCCTTTGGCATATTTTTACTTGATATGCCACACCACACTATAAGGTAATTAAGCGAGAGATCATATATCAAAAAGCACTCGAAAATATATTCAAATCAATATTGCCATTAGACAACGAAACAACAAAGAAAGGGGTTCGCAAGCTTGTGAAAGATACGATCGCGGCCTATTATAATAAGCATCTTAAAACAGGCAGCAAATACAAAGATGGAAATCTGGATCTCGATATCATATTCACTCTTTAGATAGGAGAAAAGCCTAATTACGAACAAGAATTTATCCAGTATATGGCTCGTGTTGATATCTTAACACCGATTCACAAGGGCATTCGCTCAATGATTTACAAATTAGGGACAGAAATTCAGACAGCTGACTTCACCGATGAAGATGCGACTAAGGCACTTGTTGCAAGACTACAACGCAATCTATCCGTCGCCACATCCAGATGTATACTATGCTTACTTCATGAGCATGGCGAAAATGAGGATGACCACCTTTTCCCAAAGGTCCGCGCTTTTGAGCCGGGAATGGTAGAAATGCTAATTCAGGAACATCGAGAGATTGGTCACAAACTGGTTGGGGTCTCGGAGATTTGCGTAGAACTGATCGCAACTAAGGACCCTCAACTGAGGATTGAGATAGGCATGAAACTTAATCGGTCCGCTAATGAACTATTTGCGTATTACATGACACACATGAACAAAGAAGAGGTTACGGTACTTCCAGCAACTTGGCAGCATCTTACCGATGAACAGCTTCTCGCAATCCGCGCAATCGCCGAGGCCAACCTGCCACCTGAGAGATTAGCTGAATGGATGAGATGGGTATTGCCGTCACTAAACGTAAGTGAGCTCGTTGAAATGTTCACTGGAATTAAGAAGAGCGCGCCTCCGCAGGTTCTGGAAAACATGGCCCATATCGCGGATGCTGCAGTGGACGAAGAAAGATGGAAAGCGGTCAAGACGAGAGTCGGGCTCTGAGAATTTGATAAAAACCGTAATTTCAGATCAAGTCTCAAAAGACTATAGTGAGTGGTTTTTAGGCCATTCAGAATCACCATACTACACAATGAAAGAACAGATGAGATGTGAAATCTATGTAACTAAGTGTATGAAATATCTCACTTATCTTGATTATTCTGCTTTAGAATCAACGGGTAAAAGCATTGAAAAGAAGTTAGAAGCAAGAGAAGATAAGATCCAAATTAAGAGAACAACTGAAATCATACGAATCCCAACTTCAGCAGCACAACGCCCACTTTATGGAATTAGGACAAGCGATAAATGAATTAAGGCAGAATATGGAAAAATAATTTGGTAAAGATGATCCAACATTCGATGAGCATCTAATGTCTGATCTAGAGTTTAAGGAATGGCGGCCTAGTCCAAAATTTCAACAGTGGTATAAGAATAAAGAAAAGGAGATTAAGGCTGCTCATCTAGCCTCCAAGCGCTAACCTAGATGACTGGTACTTCTCGAGTGGAAATTGTAGACAAAAATATTTCCGTGATCACAGGTCAACATATAAAGTGTAAAAAATGCGGATATGAAATCATATTTAACGACCTAACACGAGATTTGTGTGCATGGTATTTTATAGGAAGAACAAGAAAGTAGGCAGGTAGGTAGATAAATAATAGATTGGCTTTGATGAATGAATCGAACTACGATAAGTCTTGTGTTAGCAAAGTATGGGGATTTGCGTTAAAGGTTGTTTTAGACGGTAATTGTCACCATATTTTTTTATCGAGTAGTAATGATCCGGGATAATGAAGTTCTCGAAAAGAAATTCTACGGTAGTAGGTTTTGCGGCTATGTCTTTAGTAGTGATAACATTGCTAGCGACAACCACAATAGTAGCCTCTATAGCCCAAGCAAAGGCGTAACTTGATTTCCCTTTTCAGTTCAAAAATATTCAGAGCTGTTTGACAATAAGAAGATTTAATTAAATGAGTTACACCACTTAGTTTTATGTCTATGGCAGAAAACAAACAAACTGCCCAGAATTTTATTAATGAAATATTAAACAAGGGGAATTTGGAAAACATACATAGGACAGTCACCCCAGATTTCGTATTCCATAGTGTTGAAGAGGACCTTCTAGGTATAGAAAAATTTAAGAAGTGTGTTGCATCTGATCAAGTCACATTTCATAATATTAGGTATACCGTAATAGACAGTATAGCAGAAGATGATAAAGTTGCTGCTATTTGGATGGTGGAAGCTATACATGAGAAAGATTATCGTGGCATTCCAGCTACACACAAAAAGTTTGAAACAGTAGGGGTCAATATTTTTCACTTTCAAGGCAACAAGATAAAGGAAGCATGGGCGGTGGCAGATGGCCTTACTGCGGCATTACAGCTTGGCGTCATCAGAAAAGAATTAGGTCAGATGCAAGAAAAGGAATGTTAGAACTGAAAATAGTGACTAATCTTAGCTTCTAACTTGCGTACCACTTAGAACCGTATCCTCAATGCATACTAATTTTGATAAACCCCGTGATTCAGATAAAATTAAATACCTTCCTAAACTGAATGCTCACTATGGTATTAGGTGCGATGATTGTAGGAGGGATGGTGGGAAATTACGCAGCGAGAAGACAATTTGAATCAATGCAAATGGCTAAAGCGCAGCAGGAACAGTTAAACCAAGCACAGGCACAAGCAGCACAAGCACAACAAGCAGCACAAGCTGCTCATGCTCAAGTTCAAGCAACACAAGCAGCAAGCCAGAGCAAAGATGATCTGTTCCAACAACTTGAAAAAATTGCCAGTTTGAAACAAAAAGGAATATTGACTGAAGAAGAGTTTCAAAAGATGAAAACAAAGTTACTATCTAGCAGCTGATGATACCAGCTCCATGATGCTGGGAACTGGTTTTCAGATGCCTTCGACGCCCAGATAAATTACCATATATGCAGATCTGATGTTTGGCTCTTTTCTGTCTGACCTGCCGTTTATATTCAATTTGTTTTTTGGTTCACGCTAATTCCGCGATATATTACGATGTAGTTCTATTCCTATAATGCGCTCGAACTAGATATCCTCACGTACTTCCACAGACTATGTCTGTATGATATTTCATTTGTGGCGTACTCAACTACACACCATTTTTCAAATCTAGTCCTTACCATAAGGCAATATGCCTTGAAACATAATGCGAATCAGAAATGTTTCTTGGCTATTCTTTTTTCATCCACAGTAATCTAATCTAGTCCTGTCTAATCTAATCTAGTCTGACTCATTGGATATTGTTTTAACAGCACCAACCTGTAGTGCTGCACTAAGACCATCGACTACAATCCATGCTTCTTTTATTTTGTTACCTTCAAAATGAAAGATATTGACTCCTACCGTTTCAAATTTCTTATGAGTTGCTGGGACTCCACGAAATTCTTTTGTATGTGTACCTTCTACTATCCAAGCTGTGACAACTTTACCAGGCTCAGCAATAGTGTCCACTATTGTAAAATGTATATCAGGATAAATACTATGGTCTGCAGAAATCCATTCCTTAAAATTTTCCATTCCTATAACATCCTCTCGGCTGCTATGATATACGAAATTAGGAGTCACAAACTTGCTTATATTTTCCAGATTCACTTTGTTAAATACCTCATCAATGAATTCTTGAGCTTTCTGTTTGTTTTCTACAAAAGTCATCCCAAAAACTAGTTGTTAGAAGATTTAAATTTAACTGTTTTCATTGGGCCTAGTGGCTAACCTGATTAAAATCAATTACCAAATAGAGCATGGTGATTTTGCTAATGTTACACTCTTTTTTGTATTAGCTATCATTCAATGTACCCTCAAATATCTGCTATATTTATCACTATTATCAGAACAGAAGGATAATCATTTCAACCGGCCAGCTTTAGGGAACCACTAACCTGACAAATGATCCTATAACATCTTATTTTATATATCATTGAATTTATCTTGAGCATATAACTCGTGTTACAAATAGATTTCTTAAAAGGATATGATCTTAGTCTATTAATCGAAGTAGGGCTTGCCCTATTGGCTGGCTTTTTGATTGGCGCTGAGAGGGAATCTAGGGGTAAGCCAGCCGGTATAAG
>AF_2010_repII_A100DRAFT_1000140_pt1 | contig 11889 bp, 8 predicted proteins | sample AmaForreplIIA100_FD_9198 | JGI IMG/M metagenome (IMG submission 9198) | reverse complement strand
CATCGGAATGAAGGAGTGCAAATGTTCAAGATGTTCCCTGATAATCATGTGCAAAATGATCCTTATAAGGTCCTGTTTGGACAAGGTGAATGGACCTGTTCAATTGCGATTTTCGCTGGTACTCATAAAGGTCCTATGATGGCCCCTGGAGGAAAAACAATTGCGCCCACAAACAAAAAATTTCAACTCGATTTTGTACTGTGGCCCACTGGAAGAATGGTCAAATTGATGAAGAGAATCTCCTTTACGATCAAGTGGGAATGATGAGACAACTTGGTTTGATGTAGCAAGGATCTGAGTATCAGAGTACTTGGTTGTAATATCTTATCAGAAATATTTTAACAATAGTACGTGACAAGGATTAAGGGGCTCTTCATTAAATGGAGGGCATAGTGATTGTTGCTCTGTCCCATTAATTATAGTTACTTTCATAGTAGATACCCTCTATCTAATTACTTTTCATCGTTGTGATCTGCCACATAATATCGATAAAGGGTCGGGGATCAATACATGGTTGTCAACATTAAATCATTCTTGATCCTAATGTGAAGAGCTTCTACACACTTGATTCATCCTACAAGTAAAGAATAATAAGATTCTATTACTTGTTTTGAGATTGTTGTTATTTTTTAGTATCTAATACGCTTTGAATAGGGATTGCAAAATATGCATAAGTGCCTATAAGCCATAAGGTTATAGTAACAATACATTAGCACAATTGCATTAAGGCATTATACTTTACGACATAATAAGATCGAATACACAGTAAACTTTTATAGTTTGTGGGAAAAGAATAATTTACCATCCCATAACTCAATAATTTGTGATATCGCATTGACAAATAATCCACTCGCAGTCTTCGATTCTGGCGTTGGATCATTATCAATTATTAAAGAATTACAAAGAGAGACTCCTAACGAGGATCTGCTCTACTTTGCAGATAGGTTCCACTTTCCATATGGACACAAGTCACATACGCAACTGCAAGAAATCATTCTATCATCGATAAAATTTTTAGAACGCTACGATCCTAAGGTGATCATTTTGGCTTCTATGACGCCATCTATCCAAATATTACACAAGGTTATGGCACAAGTTAATACCCCAATAATAGGTGTGATGCCGCCTCTAAAGAGGGCAGCTAGGTTATCAAAGAAGAAGCATGTTGGCATTATGGCGACTGAAGGAACCATTGTTAGTCATGAATTATCTGCACTGATTCGGAAAGAAATAGCTCAAGATGTCCGCGTGTCCAGATTTAACGCTTCGCCGATAATAGAGTTAATTGAAAAGGGAATTCACATGCTTGATAAAAGGAAAACATACGATACGATATCACAAATATTGTTGAAAAGTTTAGAGGATGGTAATATAGACGTGGTGTTTCTCTGCAGCACTCATCTTCCATTGATACAAAACTATCTCGAGTCCCTATTTCCACAGGTAAAATTTGTTGATCCCTCAGCTACCGTGGCCAGAGAAGTCAGGGCCTATCTGCGTCGTAACAAATCTTTTAGGAGAAGCGGCAGGGGGAGACTTAAGATAATCGCTTCAGGAGGAAACGCTCAGTTTGAACAAACGGTTCGATTAATGGGCATTAGAGAACCTATCAAGGTAGTAAATCCTTGATCCAGCCTAAAAACAAAGTTTAAGAATGCTAAAATTGTCTAAGAATTATACAGCGTGGAAACGTATGTGCAGATATTGAGGCCCAAGAATGTGAGCTGTATTATACCGGTAGCTGCAGCGATCATCCTAAAATGATGCAACTCTTCAATCCTATAGGCAGTAATTGAAAGGCGTAAAATTTACTTGTCTATTTGTTTTCCTCCTTCAACACAACCCTCACCATTTTACCAATCCAGGATCCAGGCAAGTATATTCTTCCGGAATTGTCAGAGCTCCTTCCAACCCGTTTGAGAATAACTGTAGCTCTTTTTGAATTCGTTTTTTCTCGTTTGCGTTTGATCATATATTATCCACCTAAATTCTTACTATTTGAGTTCTTATGATAGTCTAGCTAGTTATTATATTTTGTTTTGTCAAAATTTCNGGGAAGCTAATCTAAATCGAGTAATTGAAGTACAATAGATATTCATATTTGCTTGGCAATCTTGTAAAGTTGTTATTNTCACCCTACCTATTGGTTATGAACAAGGTACATTCGATGTGCAGCTTATTGATTGAATAAATAATGATGGATTTTGATATCCTAATTTGTATCGTGAGTTCAAAGATGACCAATTATGAGTATACTGACAAAGTTACATTTAGAATCGAATTCTTATTTGTAACAAACGAGGAAAATTAATTGGTTGTAATTTGTATGCAACTAGAATAGTCTGTAAAGCATATATAATCTACGATGGTAATTCGCTGTGATATTTTATGAGTATAAAAGTCGAATACTTTAAAGTGAAGTAAAAAACAATATAATAAAGACATAAAAATTGATAGTTAGATAAGTTATCCCAGAAACACAGCATTCAATTTATTTTCAGAAAGGTTAACAACTCATCGTTGATCGGGAACAGCATAATGCAGAACCTTGAATGGATTTGCGTGATTTGAGATAAAATTCTTAGAATCTATGGAAATATACTAAGGGCTATATGGAATTCGATATAGCTTGCCGCTTCGTCATTCGATCACTTTTTTCAACTAGTAACGCTTACAACCTATGAAAGCAGCGATACAACACCAATAATTAGATACACCTAGCCTATTTTCTGATAGATTCCGATGATGATCTAACAAATGCCTCAGCTAATTCAACAGTTAAATATTTGAAAGCCATTTGAACAAATGACACCCTGTGACATAAATCTGTAAAAATCTTTTGTAGTCAAACAAATTATTTTAATCTACATATATCACCGCAATGCTAGAATTTCTTATTGTTTGGAAGGCGTGGAGAAGGTAATAAACCAAAATGGAGAACAGAATATGAATACACTGTATATAAAGTGTATGATTGGAATAAGAATTTGGCAGGTTATTTCTTTCCAAAGTATAATATCCATCAATTAGAAAGAGCTGAAGGACAAGTAGATGAAAATAATGTCAAGGGTATTAATGAGGATCTTATCATTGAAAATCTACACAAAACACATAGGGTTGTTAAAGGAGGCAATCTTATGGTACCTATGATTAAGCTAGATCTTCTTGACAAGTCTGATGGAATTGATATAGGTTATGCGATAAATTTACTTCAGCGCAATCTTCAGCGGATGGCTAGATGGGAGGAATGGCTAGTACAAAACCAAACTGAATTCAAGATAATTGGTAGTGCAGTGTATACTGCTCGAGAAGATAGAAATATGCTTTCAATTGTCCTTGGAATAGACTCAGATATCACGCTGGGAGAAAAGGAAGTATGTGTAGGATTATCTCCATTACTAAACAGACTTCATGAAGATGGTATGTTGTGATTATTAGTGGATAAATAATTCATAATGTATTTTGATAGATTATTTTCATGTTTGTAAAGCTGGTTCGAGATTTCGTATGAAAACATTTTTGATTATGCTGCAGCCAATGAAATCGATAATTTACTCATAACGTAACGATAGCTATCACTATGCGATAAATAGATTTTTTACTATACCGTCAGCTGACCTAATCCGGCATGACATCGCTAAGTGGGAGAAATCTAACTGTAAATCAAAGTTAAAAAGGGGACCTATTTAGAATTTAGATTCGCCCTGACAAACTTGTGTGTTCTGTGGCATTCAATATAGACATTGAACACGAAAGAGTCTTCAGCTATTCCTTTAAATTCAGCAATACAACCCTATTTGCAAGTAAAATTAAATATCCATCCTTAATTTATTAATGGCCTTAATGAACAACCACTCAGCTTGTGATCCAACGAACAAGGCATACAAGAATGGAAAAACCTTTGAGGAGTGTAAAGTAGAAGCAAGGAAAGCAGTTTCAGTTTTATCAGGAGAGATATCGCAATATACTGAAATCCCTTGGGATAGAGTTCTGGAGATCGCTGATCATGATGAGATAGTTTATAAATTAACCTTAAAATTTCTTAGGGAAATGGGTTATGATATTGGTAATCATAATGTACCTAGAGTGACAAAAAGAATAGGACAGTAAAAGATACTCAAATGAGAGTAATAATAGTGTGACTATATTCATCAATTCTAAACTTTGTTTATTTTCTCATGCTGTTTATAACTGACTATACTGTGGTATCTATGCATGTCAATCGTCGCGAAGCTATCTCTTTCATTCAACTTGTTGTGTACTTGGACTACCAAGTTAAGGAATACAGTTCCTTGCTCTGGGATAGCTGTGACCTTGGTATAATATTATCTGTAAGTCCTATAAAGATGCTCCGTTATTTGGGAATTCTGCTGCAATACCAACACTACAAATCATTTATCAGAGCGCAATAAATGAAGAAATGTGAATGTATTTAACAAAAGCTCAGTTTCAGGAAACCATGGTACAACTCTTGACTTACAACTAACGCAAATTATAATAGCGGTGTAGATGCCACTGATCTAGTAGTTTTAGTGTTATCACTGTGTTTTGCTTTTTATACTAATCACTTCTTTTAAGACTTCATTTAAATATAGCTAATAATAATAACATGTTAGCTAACTCATCTTCCGCAACATGTAGTCTTTCCTCTGATTGTTGGTATAACCCTGCTTGTTGCCAAAGGCTCTCAAATATTGAAGCGTAAGATACAACTGTGGCCCTTCTTGTGGAGTATGTTGAAAATCCCATGGGGCTTCAAAAGTAATTTCTTTAGAGTCATCCTCCAACTCGACAACTAATAAAGATTTCCTATCTACAATGAGATATGAAATTTGCGATGATTCTTCAATATATCAGGACTGTCAATAGAAACCACCATATGCAACATAATTGGAATCTATCCCAATTAATGTTGGAGTTTGAATGATATTACAAATGGCAGTAATAGCTACAGATCAACTGAATCTACATCCAACTGATCGGTAACGAAGTGCGTTTACATACGTTTACGTACGTCCTTGAGACTTACTTGTTACATTAGAATCCTCCCAACAACCATGTGTATAAAACAGCCAAATAACCTCCCTGTGGGTATGCGCCCGTTATTTGAATGAAGTCCCTTGTTTTTATAATATATGGCATGAATATTAATACGAGATGAAAAGTTCAGACAACTGTGCTATCATGGTTGCTATTCGATCCTACACACGAGCCTGGACTGCAGGTTTTAATCATTGCAATATTCACGCAAACGTAAAGTTCTGGTCCGATAAATACACCTACGTTCAGGAACGCTGCCCAGAATGAGGAGGAATCCGAGCTCGTTAAGAAATACATCGCAAGAACTATTCTGTTGGGGAGGATCGGCAATCTTGAAGAAATATCCTGAGCAGTCTCATTCCTTGCTTCAGATGATAGCAGTTTTGTTACTGGAATTGAATCGTTCGCAGATGGGGTGCAGCACATATTTGAGCAACCCAATAGTCGATATTTTCGCCCAATTGAGGAATTCCAAAAGCCTGTGTAATATTGTAATATCTTTGGTAATTTTGTATATTATTTATAGGTAATTCGGATAACAATTGTAGTGTAAGAAATGGACAGGAGACAGTTCAGAAATTCCAAGTCGACAGAATGGAATTTGATCAATCATTTTCGGTCGTCTACCTTTATAACCCAACATCATTCTTCGGCGCAAAACCCGCAGAATTGTGGTACTGCGCCTAAACGGTGAGGATATTAGGACGCGAACGCTCTATAAGATAGGACCCCATTATTATCTTAGGTAATATGACAGACATACATCTTCAACAAATAGATGAGGGTATCAGGGCTAGGACTCCTGATGGTTGTGAAGAGTGCTTACAAATAGGCTCAGACTGGGTGCATTTGCGACTATGTTTGACTTGTGGAAATGTGGGTTGTTGTGATTCGTCTCCTAATAAACATGCAACAAAACATTTCAGGGCCACCGGACACCCCATTATAAGATCATTTGAGCCAGGGGAGGATTGGGAATATTGTTATGTTGATGACAATATTATTGAAAGATGAAAAATGAAATAAACGGCTCGGATAATCATAAAATTGCGATGCACGTCTTACGTAGGGCTGAAGTGTGAAGCCTAAAAGGTAACATCACTAAAAAGAGCTTATTGTTTTTTGAACACACCTCACATAATTGACCAATTCTTAGAAATCAAATACACACGCTGTCGTTTACATGATGGGATCAATCTTCTACGGCGTATTTGCAAAAACACAATTGAATTCGAACATCACATCAAATTAAAATAATTTAATGTAAAAATTAAGTATCTTCCTTTTTTTACAAACTATATGCCCATCTGCCTGGATTCAATTTAAACTCTTCTTTCTAATTCAAATAGGAAAAATTTGATTTCGTCCAAATCAATGTGTTTTCTAAAACTCCAAGTGTTTGCAACTTACGGATAACTACGTATTCTGATGGAATACGCTGCCCTATATGGTCAGAGATGATCAACCACACGATATTAGGATTAAGGGGAGGGTGCTGGAGGAGGATGTCTAGGTGGACTAGGAATTGGAGAAGGAGGGCCGGCTCGTACTACGAGGAATGGTAGTGGAGATGGTCTAGCAGTAAGTGTTGCCGTCAAATCTACGTCATGTCCATTTCTATTTACCGTTAAGGTAACATTGTCACCAACAGATTTGTGTTGATCGATATACGAAATCATATCGTCTATTCTTGTAACATTATGGCCATCTACAGCAATTATTATATCGCCAGGGTGTTTAATTGCATATTGATCTGTAGTACTTCCATGTATCCCTGCTTTATCAGCGGGACCATTCTTGGTAATAGTATCGACGTATATTCCCTTTAGGTTAGTTGTTGATGGCACTCCTTTAAGATTTTCTGCTAAATCAGAGGTTAATGTAGCACCGCTAAGCCCTAAATAAGGATGTATATAATAGCCTCTCGAAATTAAAGATGATGCTATCTTTGTTATAGTGTTTGATGGAATTGCAAAGCCGACTCCAGAAAAGGTATCCGTGCCTGAAAGTATTGCTGTATTCATCCCAATTACTTGTCCTTGGGCATTTAGCAATGGACCACCTGAGTTGCCGGGATTTATCGGTGCATCGGTTTGAATTGCATTCGGTATAGAAAATCCGGTCCCTGGGAGTAATCGACCAACACCACTGACTATACCTGTAGTCATGGTGTCACTTAGTCCAAAAGGATTTCCTATAGCAATTACTTGATCTCCAACCTCTAAATTGGAGGAATTTCCAACTACCAGTGGCTTAAGAGGAGGTACCACCTGTTGATGAGTGCTGTTTCCTAAGATTTGTAATACTGCAATATCCCCATAAATATCAGTCCCTATAACTTTTGCGCTGTATCTATTACCATCAACAAATGTTACATCTACCACTTTTGCATCTCCCACTACATGACCATTAGTGACTATATGACCTTGGCTATCATAAACAAAACCAGAGCCCAAAGCAGTGGCGTTTGGTGTCTGAGGATTTGTTGGGTTATTCGAACCAGGAGTAGACATTTTGCTGGTTATTTGAACAACAGAATTTTCAACTTGTTTGAAAAGATTGCCTAGATTTGCAGTTTGGTTAGATGTGGTATTTAACGGTAAAGCAACACTCTCAAAAGAAGACCGATCTGCAAAAGTTTGATGAGTAGAACCTGATAAGGCATTTTTACTATATGCCAATGCATAACCAACGTTAGTGGCACTTTTTCCTACATAGTTTGAAATATCAAAGGCTGATGTTTGCGAAATCATCGTAATAACGGTTGACAACGCTACGAACATGATTATTTTGTTCTTGATGTTCATTGTCAAACATGAAGTGAAAAAAGAGTATTTATATGTTGCCAAAAATGTCCCTTTTATAAAGCATTCTTGCCACTTAATAGTATTTATACTAAGCCCGAGAAACTAAAAACCTTTAAGATATAGGCAATTATAGCCACAGATAAAGAATCCATTCTAACTTAATTTTCATATAAACATGTTTTTGCGATAAAATATTGGCCTTATCGGGGGGCGTCTGAGTATCGAATGCTCATTATCTTTAAAATTTCCAAAATCTTAAGGACATTACACTGCTGGTTAATTCTACCGACTAAGCCCGAGGAATATCGATTTACAAAATAATTCGTTAGATAACCATATAGACTAATATGGGTCACTTTAATCAAAAAATGCCGATTGTATCAGGTCAGCTCAAAATACCATACTACTGCATTCTATCTCTGGCTTCTTGAGCTACGCGCTGCTTATTAATTATTCCTGCCAATTTAATATCATATGTGCTTATTCCGTTAAGATCATGCGTTATGAGACTAATTTCTACTTGATTGTAAACATTAGACCACTCGGGATGATGATTCATTTTCTCAGCTTCCAACGCAATTGAAGTCATAAAGCTGAATGCTTGAATAAAGTTTTCAAAACGAAGAGTAATATTCAGCTTATCATTAAGAAGTTTCCAACCTGCTAGTTTGGAGAGTGCATCCTTGATCTCGCTTTCTGATAGTTTGCGATATTCTTCCTCTGACATGATACTAAAGTAGAAGACATTATTTCGTAGTATTAATGGGTTGCGGAGGATATTGTTAAACTTCTAATTTATTCATGCTGTTTTTTAGAGATCGGAATAGTCCTTGCAGGTGACATTCAACTAGATAGACTAAAAAAACATTATATTATTGCTAGCTAAAGAAAATACTCATCAGATTATTGGTAGGTGGCTGTCTGTCAGTTAGTTTTTGACTCCGGATCAAGCAAGAGAAATTAAGGCATAGGGATATAGAAATAATATACCGCCAACAGATATCTCGATATAAGTCCTAACCGAAAAAGCTATCATCTAATAATATGCCATTTCTGGAATAATCTACCTTCACTGATATTACGACTGGGACTTTAGTTGATTCTAGTGCTTTTTCCAATATCTCAGGAAGCTCGATTGTAGATTTTACATCATAACCGTTTGCTCCGAAACTTCCTGCAAGTTTTACAAAGTCAGGATTATTAAATCTTGTAAATGCGCTTTTCCCAAATTCGTTGATTTGTTTCAATGAAATCATTCCAAGATCAGAATCACACCATACTACTACTATGATAGGTAATCTCAATCGGGCTGCAGTTTCAAGTTCTTGAACATTCATCAAAAATCCTCCATCACCACACATCGCAACTACTTTCTGTTTAGGTCGAGCAAGCTGTGCGGCAATTGCTCCGGGAAGTGCAAATCCCATTGAACAGAATCCATTAGTAATTATGCATGTGTTGGGGCTATAGGTTTTGTATACCTTCGCCATCCACAGCTTATGGGCCCCCACGTCAGAAATAACTATGTCGTCTTCTCCAAGCGCATTCCGAACGTCAGATACTAATTTTTCAGGCTTCAATGGGTAAGATAAATCGTGATTATATCTCTCGATTCTCGACACTACTTCTTGTTTAACATTTTTGAAAACTGATGAGATTTCATGCCTAGGAAATGTTTCAAACTCTGAATTGTCTTTTTTTTCTTTTTTTTCTTCTTGTTCCTGAAACTCTGCTAAGATAGCGTCTATCGTGTATTCAATATCTGCCGCGATTTCTACTGTAGGTGGATAGTATGTATCAACTTCAGCTGGAGTGAAATCAATATGAATGATCTTCTTCGTTAGATCTCCATTCCAATTCTCTGGACTGTATTCTACAAGATCATATCCTATAGCAATTACCAGATCAGATTCTCTCATAGCGATTTGAGTGTGATCAGCCTCTTTGATTCCAATCGTTTGTAAGTGTCTTTCCGACTTATCCGAAATCACTCCTTTAGCCATGAATGTATTCATTGAGCATATGCCTGTTCCGTCTGCAAATTTTCTCAAATGAGAGCTTGCATTTCCTCTTATACAGCCATTTCCAACTAATACCACGGGCATTCTAGCCTCAGTGATCAATTTTGTTGCTGCTTTGACTAAACCCTGATTGGGTCTTGATCTTAAAAATCCTTGAGGGCTTATAGGTTTAATATCGGAATTCTTTTTTGCGATGTCCTGTGGCATTTCGAGATGCACTGCTCCTGCTTTTTCGTCTAATGAAATTTTGAATGCTCTTCTGGTAATTTCAGGTATATCGTCAGGATTACGAATCGACCAATTCCATTTTGTGATTGGTTTGAACATGGTAATGACATCCATGTTTTGATGAGACTCTTTGTGTAGAACATCGGTGTTTGTCTGACCAGTTATAGCCAATAAAGGAGATCGATCCATATTAGCATTTGCAACTCCTGTAGTCAAGTTTGTTGCTCCTGGGCCTAACGTCGAAAGACAGACTCCAACCTTCTGCGTCAACCTTCCATAAACATCAGCCATAAAAGCTGCTGCCTGCTCATGTCTTACCAAGATGAATTTTATTTTCTTTGAATCTAACAATGACATCATAATGTCATTTGTTTCTTCTCCAGGAATACCGAAAATGTATTCTACCCTCTCATTTTCCAGGCATTTTATGAATAGGTCTGATGCTTTCATTATGTCACAGTCATCATCTGCGAACAACTAGGTAATAATCTATATTAGTTATGAATTTTGATATTGGTCATTACTCTATCGCCAAAAATCCCTTCATTTATTGTAATTAGAATTTTTCAAAAAGGTGTCTAACTCTGCCACGTAAAAGAAATTGAAAAATATTATCTTAACCGTCTTGTTTCTTTATCAAGATCCAATACGTCTGTTCAGCCGGTCCTTTTCAGTGGTATCACAAAAATTTTAGCCAGAACAGCCTGTGAGAAATTCTAAGTCTGTTTGTTCTATAGGCTTCTGCCCAAATATGTTACATTTTATTGATTTCTTCAAATAATTCCGTAAGCCGCATATAGTGGCGAAAGAGACATAAAAAATGGTTATCAGTCCTTATTTTGGTGCGCCCAAAATCTGATCCATCATAAATGATTAAAAGCCCGTCTTGATACATCTGATAACTAGGCAGTACAGGCGTACTTTGTATCTTTAGACCACGCATGACTTTATCTCACTTCGACATTGAGTAGCTCAATTTTGTTATTATTGTGATCGCATTGTAATCTGATGTGTGATATATTGATGACTGTTCTGAAGCAAGACACCACACATAATGATTAATAGTTTAAAAGTTAAATGTTTATCACAGTTCAAATATTCATTCGCATTATGTTCTTTATACTAACTCCAGCTATTAAGCGAGTCAGTTTGGTCTTTTCCATAATGTTTGTTTCTGTTATGCATTATTCACTTATATTACCGTCAAATAATGCTAGCAGGGATGCAGAACAGCCGTTCCTCCCGATCTACGAGAGTAGGCAAAACTAAGCTAATTGGACTCATTTCAGGTCCAGTTTTGTTCTTCATCCTTCTTGTTAGTCCTGCCCCCGAAGGTTTACCAGATCAAGGTAAACTAGTGGCTGGTATAACACTTTGGCTTGTCGTGTGGTGGGTCACAGAAGCTGTTAGTATTTATGCGACTGCTCTATTGCCTCTGGCTCTTTTTCCTATAACGGGAGTCTTATCACTACGAGCGGTGGGAGCAGAATACATGAGCCCAATAATTATTCTTCTATTGGGGATGTTTCTGGTAGTTCTTGCAGTTGAAAAATCCGGTTTACAACGAAAAATTGCATTTGGGATCATTAGCATTTTTGGATATTCACCAAAGAGAATAATCCTTGGTTTTATGATCTGCACGGCTTTAATTTCGACAGTTATTATGAGCACTACGGTAGCTATTTTGGTTATTCCAATGGTTTTCGCCATTTTATCCTTGCTATCTGATAACGGTATTAAATTTAGTACAAAGTTTAAAGTCATGCTTTTACTAGGGGTTGCATTCTCCTCTT
>AF_2010_repII_A100DRAFT_1000139_pt1 | contig 11898 bp, 13 predicted proteins | sample AmaForreplIIA100_FD_9198 | JGI IMG/M metagenome (IMG submission 9198) | reverse complement strand
AGAGTTCGCGATTACCGATGCGTCTAAAATTATGTAAAAACCACCAATACATGTTAAGCTCAACAAAATTGTAATAAATGAATTATGAGATTACTGTGTAAGATCAGCTATGCTAGTTTTGATGAGCAATTTGGCTTCCGCTGAAATATTGTACTGTTCTAAGATCTTTGCTGGCTCCTTGACCAATTGATTTCTGAATTCCGGTTCACTCGCTGCTCTAAGCAGAATTTCGCTTATGGTCTCTGCGTCCTTCCGTCTCGAGTCCAAGTACGTGCACGATGCATAATTGTCGTATATAAGCCTAATGCGTGATATTATGTGGAATGATTTTGAATGTATTCTGCAAAGATGATCAAGTCATGACAGATATTTGACATTTAAAATGATAAGCGCTTCGCAATTCAACTCAGAGATTCGTAAACTTGATAAGAACTTGCTCATGGCTCATAAACAGAGCAAAGACAACCATGCAACTCCAGAAAAGAGAGAAGTGGATGGTAGATGGAGGTTCTAGGGTCGTTCCCCCAGAACAGACGCTCAAGCTGATTATGTCGATATCTAAGAAAATCGGGGTAACCAGACTTGCGGACATAACATATATGGATAAATTAACTATCCCAAATTACTCTGCTGTTTTACCTGGAACAAAGGACTACATATGGGTTTATAGTGGCAAGGGCACAACTAAGGCACATGCTAAGGCTAGTGCATTAATGGAATGTATAGAAAGATACTGTTCACTTCCAAACAGCACGGAGCGAGGTTTCATTCAAGGAAGTTATGATCAATTATCACAGAGGTACAATGTATTGCATCCTGACGAGGTTGTAGAGCCTATCAATTTTCAATACCGAAATTACATGGCGATGGACTTTCTCCCTGGTTTTGAGTTGTTTAGTGGACAGAGTATTTTGGTCCCAGCATCCTTAGTTTTATTCAGATATTCTCCAAAAGCTCCTGCTGTAAACCCATTTGCGTTCTATCATACAAATGGGCTTGCTTCTGGTAACGTATTGGAGGAAGCAGTTTGTCATTCCCTCTGTGAGATTATAGAACGCGATGCAATAAGTTTGGCCGAACTCCGAGCCAGCGCAATCCCATTCCATTTTATACGAACTATCGCAAATACGTTGAAAGCTAAACAATATCCAGTATCTTCTGTCATTACCGATGAATTTATGGATGATACAAGTATATTCCCTGATGTTGATATCCATGAAATAGATTTTGATCCTATAAAGATATTAGTTAGGAAATTTGAGAGAGCGAAAATACCTCTGATAATAAAGGATACCATGTCAGACATTGGGATTCCAACATTTAATGCGAGCAGCATCGAATGGCTAACTCATGACTATGGGTATCTTGTTGAAGGTCATGGAACTCACCCTGATGCCAGGATCGCGTTGTTACGTGCTATCACTGAGGTTTCGCAAACTAGAGCCGCGAACATCCAAGGTGCAAGGGACGACCTGCGAAAGATAAAATATGGTGAAAATAATTCTGACGACAAAAGGACTTGGCAATTTATGCCATCCAAAAATAAGATCCAGTTTTCTCAGGTTCGAACTTATATTAATAGAGATATTCTTGACGATATTAACATGATTTTAGCACAGTTACAACACGCGGGCCTAAAAAAAGCAATAATTGTAGATTTAACAATTGCAGAAGTCGGAATTCCTGTAGTACGAGCTATAGTTCCAGGTTTAGAGACCTTTAAATTTACAAAATCGATTATGGGAGAGAGAGCTAGAAGGTATTTTAGAAAAAATGATTAAACCAATTATCTTTATTGGTCCAAGTCTAGCCGTTGAAAAGGCTGAAAGAATTTTTAATGCTGATTATAGACCTCCTGCGAAAAAAGGAGATTTTCTTAGACTCATGAGTTGTATAAACGATGATGACCACGCTATAGTAGGATTGGTCGATGGTTTATTTTTGCAGGATTATCCTCCCACTCCAATAGAAGTATTTCAATTAGTAGTGAAGAAGAACATGCTCGTTTTGGGAGGGGCGAGTCTTGGGGCATTGAGAGCAGTGGAACTGGAAAAGTATGGTATGATCGGAATTGGGAAGATATTTGAATTGTACAAAAAGAGCACAATTGCTGCTGATGACGAAGTAGCAGTTACATTCGCTCTCGAGAACCAACAGCTCCAGTCAGAGGCGATGATTGATATCCGATATAACCTGTTCCTCGCATTAAGAAAAGGAGTGATTGATAAAGATACTAAAAGAGCAGCAGTAAAAGTCGCAAAGAGTATCTATTTTCCAGATCGAAATTATGAGGTTATTATAAATGAAACGAAAAGGAGATATCCTTCATCCTCAGATTATCTGGAATCTTTCCGTTCTTATATCAGTAAGAACAGACAGAGTTTGAAAGAGAAGGATGCTATAAAATTAGTAAATTATGTAAAAATGAAGTATGAAGGCGAACATAAGTGAACATATCTTAAATAGACTAGCTAGTTGACATAAGTAAGCCATTTTTTGCTAAAAATGCTGTCATTTCCACGAGTTATTGCTTCAAAATTGCATTTAATCTGCTTCGTGACTCGACCTAAGTCTCCATCACCAATAATCCTGTTATCGATGTTTCCTACTCCTCTTATTCCTGAGGCAGTGCCAGTAAGGAAAACTTCATCTGCTATGTAAAGCTCGTCCCTTGAAATATCACGAATCTCATAAGGACTAGCGTTACGTCGTAAGATTTCCAAGACGCTATCTCGGGTTATTCCATTGAGCGCACCTGAATTGACCGGAGGGGTAATTGATACGTTGTCTCTCACCATGAATATATTTTCTGCACTAGCTTCTATGATCTTTCCGGCTGCATTCAGCATCACTGCCTCGTCGAATCCCATCTTCAATGCTTCCATTCTAGCGAGAGCAGAATTCGCATAATTCGCCGTCGCTTTTGCATTCATGGGCATTGATCTTCCATCAATTCTCATCCATGAAGAGATTACTAATCTCGCTCCCTTTTGCGGATCGCTTTCTCTAATATATTCGTCCCACTTCCAAACTGCTATCGCTATAGAAACCTTATTGGGAAGAGGATTAACCCCCATTTTCCCGTAACCGTAGTAGGCAATCGGTCTAACGTAGCAATCCTCAGATTCATTTGCGTTGATTGTATCGATTATCGCATCATGCAGCTCTTTCTCGGAATATCTTATGTCCATATAGTACATCTTTGCACTGTTCATTAATCGTTGAATATGGTCTGGCAAACGGAAAACAGCTAACCCTCTATCGGTTTTGTAACAACGAATTCCCTCGAATACTGCTGTTCCATAATGTAAACCATGAGTGAGAACATGAATTTTTGCCTGATCCCATTGTATAAGAGATCCGTCAATCCATATTTTGCCTTCTGTCATTTTTTATTTTTGAACTCGAATATTAGATCGTGTTGAATGAATTGCTTTAACAGCGTCACCTACATTAGTACCTTTATCTTCTACAACAATCAGGATTCTTGATGTCTCCTCTTGCGCATCCAAATTGAGAATATTTATGCCATGTTCTCCAACCGTACTGCTGGCAGTAGATGCTATATTCGGCATCTGCCACATCTTATCACCGATAATGGTCACTACACCTCTTCCATACACTATCTCGACCTTCGGATAGTACGATCTGAAATGACGTTCATGTCTTCGAACGTAGTCGGCATCTAGGAAAAGCAACCGACAAATTTCTACGTCATCACTTTTGTAAGGGGATAGTTTGACAAAATCATGGTACTGTTTTTCCTTTTCAAGCGAAGCGATCACGTGAGATGCTGCAATACTTTCAATTCGTACCATAGCGCAGTGTTTCTTTCCCGTGACGATTTTTACTAGGTTTACACCTTCTTGATGTGGAGGCTCTCTCTGTATTATAGTCGTTTTTGAAGGATCATCTATATTGGTTATAACTATAGGGATATCCAAATTATTGTCAATAATTTCCTTTATAGCAACCGGGTCTAGAATCTTCATACCGAACATTCCAGCTAGCTTTGCCTCGTTATAAGACAGATATTGGATATTTTCCAAACCGTTCTTTACTATCTTTGGATCAGCACTTTGCACAGAGTTATCTTTTTCAAAATCGACTTTCATGTCATATCGTTCGTGTAAGAGGATTGCAGTGTCTATCGCTGTTCTATCAGAACCGCCACGCTCATAGGTTGTTTCGAGACCATCAATGGTTTTACCTATAAATCCGCCTATACAAACGACCTCGTTATTTTCGATTAAATCTAACAAATGATGGTCATTCTGTTTTGATTCTTGGATCAGAAAATTTGCTGCCTCAAAGTTATCGTCAGTTATAATTGGCCATTCTTCAATACTAACATGATCAGATTTAATGCCGTGATTTTTTATAATAAAGTCCATAAGATATGACATTGTAATCTCTCCACTGTATGCAAGCGTTCTCGATCTGATAAGATCTACAAAACGCCGGGTTTCTGCGGCCTGTTTTAATGAGATTATAACTTGACGGTAGAATCTATCGAGGTATGTAAGGAATTCTTGATGATATTGATTAGAAAGATGCTTCGAGGCAATTCGTTCATAAACCTCCCTTAAAATCTCAATTTCAACAGGATCCGAAGCAGCATAGCTCCTCCCTACCTTTATTGCGACATCTGTCATAGAATACGATTTGTCATCATACGTAACCAGCGGAGCAGAAAACACTGCTACGACTTTCGTTTTGACTTTCAATTGTTCAATCCGTCTGATGATTTTTTCGATTAGAATACCATCTACTCCTAGTGCACTACCACCAAATTTAGCGACAGTAACAGGGATCAATTACCTTACTCGATTCGAGAACTGACGATCCGTATATTAAACATTCAAATGATTCCTACACCGCATTGTGATCAGAAGCCTGCCAGCCGAACACTAGTATCGCGGCCCTCTGTCTCTCTCTGTCCTTCATATAATCACATTGATAATTGATTATTCCAATTTGTATTCAATGCAAGTTTTTGGTCCGCGAGAATGTTTTCCATCAGCGCACTTCTTTGTCTTTACTTTGCACCAACAGTGCGCTAACGGCCTCCAGGTTTGCAAAAACCAAGTTTTTCACTAGCCTATTTGTGGCAATGGCGGTGTCCACAGTAACCCTGAACATGCGTACATAGAGGTCAGTTATAATTGGCTGGAAAGTCCAATAACGCCAGATTGATCCAGATATACTTCTACTTGGTATTAATTGAGAGATTATCATTTGTCTTTGTGATTCTATGAAAGAATCTGAAATATCTATAGATGTCTCTTGAAAATCTTTAACAATTTGCGTGAATCGCGGGATTTCTGCTATGGTTTCTTTTATCGCTTGCCTGATATTATTCTTGCTCTCATCTAAACCGTTAACGATTACTGGTTTCTCTTCTTTTTCTACTATTATGGTTTCCAATTTTTTAGCAATTGTTGCAGCTTCTTTTCTTTTTTTCGCATCTTCTGTTACTTTTTCGACTTTTTTTGCCTCTTGAGGATTGGTAGTGTTGCTACTTCTTGACTGTTGCTTTTGCTCCTCCTTTTTTGTTGACATATTCCTCGATCAGTTACAATGATAGATAAAGCTTATTTTGGGTTCGTACAATACCATACATATTCTTGTGAAAGAGTATCGTGGTGCATAGCGATAAACACGTTGAATGAATTCCCAACATTTAGGGGTAAACTTGTGAGTCTGAGGCAACTTCAATACAAGGACATCCAGACAATGCCACGACTTGTAACAACGCACGTTGTTCAGTACCTTGTGCACATGCCCTATCCCTATGGAAGGGAAGATGCAAGGAGGTTTATAAATAAAAGTCGCAGGAACTTCAGATTAAAAAAGGAACTAAATTTTGCTATAGATCTAATAGAGAATGACAACCTAGTTGGAGTCATTAGCCTACAGAAAATCGACAACATCAATAAGAGTGGTCAGATAGGCTATTGGGTAGGCAAGAAGTATTGGAATATGGGTCTTGCAAGTGAATCAATAAATCTAGTTATCAATTATGCATTCCTGGTTCTCCAATTACATAAAGTTTATGCGAATGTTCTAACAACAAATAGAGCATCCATACGCGTTTTAGAAAAAAATGGTTTGAAAAAGGAAGGAATATTGAGGGATTCCATCTATAAATTTGATAAATTCTTTGATGTAGTATTATATTACAAGTTGAACAGCTGGCCGAATTCATCTAGACAATAGCACTCATCACGCGTACTCGAGTAGGTTGGTGAAAACCTAGTAAACGGATATATCGGTTCCATTTTGAAACCAACCAACCAGAGGGTTCGCACCTTAAAGCCTTATGACTGGTTTTTCTCATTTAATATATTTGATCTAGGCGTATATCCAAATTGCACCTCGTTTGAGTGCGAGGAGGACGGAGAGAAATATGAAAACGTGTCTCACAATATCACCTGTTGATGTCCATGCCAGCCAGTTATTAATTTGTGCTGTCTAATCTTGCATATCGTTTATTCATTAATTTCAAGATTTACATAAAATAGTAAGATTTAATCTACTGTGGACAATTTTCTTTCGCAATGCACAGGATCCGTCATTTACAATCCGCCGATAGAATGAACATTTTGCAAGAAATGGAAAGACAATATGACCGTCGAAATGAAAAATATTTCCTGGATTTACTTACTCATGCGGACAACGTAATAAGGACAAGAGCAATTTGTATATTGGCAGATATATCTGCCGAAGATTCAGTTTACCATATTAGTAATGTCCTCAAGAATGATAAAGATCAGCTAGTTAGACACGAAGCAGCATTTTCCCTAGGCCAGCTCGGATTTACGAGTGCAATCGATCCCCTTTCAGAAGCATTATCTTCGGACTCAAGTTTCTTCGTGAGGCACGAAGCGGCTATCGCTCTCGGCGTAATCGGTTCCGAAAAAGCTACAGAAGTACTTGAGAAAGCATTGGATGACAGAAGTGAAGAAGTACGAGAGTCTGCGGATGTTGCGTTAGCGAATATTGATTATATATCCAAGGTGAAGCGAACTAACAAGTTCATCAAGATGACGGGGGGATGACAAAATTATCCCTATCTCACGATGCTTTTGATGAATGTTTACGTGGAAGTCACGTTATTATCTGTTCGACAATACCCTTTTCAGATGCTATTTTTATCTCACGTGCCACTCTTCTTCCCATACTCATGGGTTCATCAAAGATTAATCCAGAATATGGAGAACCTTGCAAATACAGGTTGGTGCCGGCAACTATTCTTGCTGAAAATTCAAACGCAATAAATTTTCCTTCACGATCATATATTCCTTCGAGACAAAATGGACCTATCATTCCGGGAGGTACAAGTGTACTAGCCGCTTCTACGAACCTTTCTCCCATGGCGTAAACTTCGCATAACAAAGACTCTCTAAGGACTAATGGGGTGTTTCCTACCACGTTGTATGATGGTTCAAGATGTACNGCTAGCTGTTGCTTGGAAGGAATTCTACCGATGCCATCAATATCTGATTCGTACCTTCTATCTATGCCCATCAATTCGATCTCCTTGGTGATAGGAGAATAGAAGAATTGAAGATATGCAGGTACGCCGCTGACATATTCCTGAATATATAATTTCTCTTCATCTTCTATCACATTATTCTTAATTAATTTTTTAACTCCTTCATCAAAACTCTTCCTGTCCCAGGCCAAGAAATAGCCGCGACCGCCAGCTGCTCCATGTAATTTTACTATACATAAATCTTCTATATCGTCCTTAGACTTTAAGGATCTTGGAATGGATAGTTCTGACTTTTCCATCAGTCTTTGTTTCAGTCCTCTATCAGCCTCCCACCTAAAAATCCATTTGTTACCAAAAATTGGAGTGGAAATGCGTTCTATTTTCTCACTATTCAAATAAGCGATGAAGGTACCATGAGGTATAATTATAGAATTAGAGTCCATAAGTCGTTGCTGGCATGTTTGATCTAAAATTTCAGCAAAGTTTTCGACCTCGAAAATTTCATCGATGAATTTAAACCTTTTGTAAAGATTTAGTCGCTGTCTTTCACAAACAAGCAAAGTTCTGAAACCTTCGTCCTTCGCACCTTTAAGCACTTGAAGTGAACAGTGCGATCCAAATGTAGCAATCGTGTAAGTGGTCTTATCATTAATTTCTTTTATCAAATGGATGGTAGCTAACTTCTAACAGATTAAAAATACTTCCGAAAGATGGTCGTCCTTTGGCTAGAGCAGAAGAAGCATTCCTAGAGAGCCCGCATTACTGAATTTTAACCTTATTCCAGGCTGTTTTGGAAGTACCTTAAATGAATACTCATCACCACGGTTGGAAAGAGGAGTCGGTTTTTAGTGGTTAAAGTAATATTGTAGTACACAATTTATTCATGAACAAGGCAAAAATCTGATTTCTTATTCACATTCGATGTGCAATTCCATTCTTCTGTTAGAGTTCTAGAGCGCTAATGTTTATTGCCAAAGGTAATGAATTCGGCAATAAGTTTTACAACAAAAGCAATTCCGCCTACGGTGGCCATACCAAGGAGGACTAGACGAAGGTGTGTAAAGTAATCATCCTTGCTTGTCTTCTTAGCAAGTTTCATAGTCTGGACCATCTCCACGACCTTTCGTTGCACAAGCAACAACACCAAAAATATTCAGCCGGGTTATAGTTTACGTACTATTTGAATCTACTGTGTATGCATTGAGATTAAATCACCTCATCAGGGATTGTTGAATCGCATATACCGGTTCTTTTTCAGTTCTCTGCATTTCGACGAAGGTCTCTGTGTTTTGAATACCTTCTATTTTTCCAATGAGCCCAATTACTACGTTGTGCAGTTCCTCTAACGTACGTGCGTTTACGACAACAATCATGTCAAAACGACCAGTAACTTCAGACAATGATCTCACCTCTGGGATTTTTAATAATTCCGAATGAATAGGGTCTTTAAATTTGGGATCTCTGTTAATACCTACAGTTGCTTTTACATTAAATCCAAGCATGCCCTCATTGACAATAACTGTAAATTTTTGGATGAGGTTGCGTTTTGAAAGGCGCTTTATCCTGCTATAAAGCACAGATGCATTAACATTAAGCTTATTACTAAGTTGAGGGACCGAAATACTTGCATCTTTAGTAAGTTCTGATAATATCTTCATATCTAACTCATCAAATCTTTGCAAATATTGTCTTTATATGTTTAGAGAGCATACATTAATAAATGTAATTTTTGCCGTCTAAATTTGCGGATCTAATATTTGATAATGAAAACTAACCTGCAGAAAAATGTGGGATAGCGAAAATTATATAATTTACTACAACGGATCTGGATAGATGTTCTGGGGCAGAGGTAGGAGAAAGCCTGGTGACTATGTTTTTATAGTGCATAAGGACCAAAATTATAGTAAACTGGTCATAGGTAGAATCCAATCAGTTAATGGGAATAGAATTCAAGTCCGAGGCTTTTACATCCGTCCTACTGGTTTAATTCAGCGAGTCGAATCTGGATATGCTATGGGAAGACCAAAGGAAGTTCTGGAAAATCCTGACCCTAACAATTGCATATTCATGTTGATCGACAGGGTTGAAACGGGGAACTNNAATGATGAGGTTGACCAAGGCATTAATAAGACTATATGGATAAACGAAAAGCGATTCTTTGTTCTAGATGGATGGATTAGAGAAAACCTGCCAGATATGTTTGCGGACGTATTAAGAGCTAATACAGAGGAGGAGAGGATGCATGCCAGGGCAACCCTATTGGAGAAAATGAACTCGCTTTACGAGAAAGATCTAAAGGATCACCTGTATGCGGTAGTGCGAAGTACAAAAATATTGTGAAGTTTATATTATGGTCATGGGTAGACAACCGTTTGACAATGGAATACATATATGCTGCCCTACTATTACACAAGTTAAAACAGGAAATAACAGAAGATAATATAAAGAATGTAATAAAGTCAACTGGTGTCACACCCAACGAAGTGATGGTCAAGGCACTTGTTGCAGCCATTAGTGAGGTAAATATCGACGAAGCCTTAAAGGCTGCGCCTGTTGCATTAGCTGCCACTACAGCAACCGCTGAACCATCACCTGCAGGACCTAAGCAAGAATCTTCAGAGGCACCCAAGGAACAGGAGAAAAAAGAAGAAGAGGCGCTAGAGGGACTCTCTGCGCTATTTGGTTGATGTTGCGAACCGTTACCGAACTATGGCGAATCGTTATTAATGTAGCTGCGCAATGAAGCCCTTTTTTTATTGTGGGGTGTATCCCTTGTTTTTAACTTGATTTGCGATTATTTGCGAGTTAGCATTTGCTTTGGCGAGAATAATTTGGACAGTATCCGGTGATAGATATCCTGATTGAGTGGCTAATGCCATTGCATTTTGATTTGCTTTTCCAATTAAGTATGCGATCGTTTCTGTATTTGGATAGCTTGATTCTATAGCGAGTGAGATTGCGGCATGAAAAGAACTGCTCAATTCATCACGGTATTCATCGAGATTGATTCTTAGATCATTTTCCTTTAAAACCATTCCTTCCGCAATAGCTAAACTAATTGAAATTCCTGCTTCAATCGGTTTAATATTGAGCTTACTCATTAATGAAGCAAGCTTCTGAGGTATAATACTACCAGCCCGTGCTACGACTGTATCCTTACTCACCCAAATAGTACCCTGGTCAATTTTAGTTGCCACATTTGCTTCTTTAAACTCTGAAAGCACAGGGCCAGGGGATATACCAGTGTTTCCAGCAGGTACGGTGATATCTTTCGTAGCTATATCGCCCCCTTTTGCGGGCAAGAATACTTTATTCTTGTCGAAGATCAGATTCAGCTTGAAGGGACTAATGTTCGTGAAAAGAAGCGCACACTGACCTTCCAATTCTTTACTTAAATATTCTAAATCGCTTCGATTGTTTAGTTTTTGGAATGAACGCTGTGCGACCCTATTCTTGATTACTCTAATCTTAATGTCATTTCGAAATTTTTTGCGGATGGTCATCAGCTGTGTAGCGCGAACTTTAGACATTTTGGAAAGGGCTATGATATCAAACTTAGCTGGTAATTCTTGCAGCTCTTGATATAGCAAGCGCTTTTTCTCTGGATAATTTTTCCGTTGCGGTCTCATTTGAGATACCATTTAGTTATCAAGTCCTCTTTTGTCTTTCTCTTTTTTTAATGGAGCCAATTTTGCCATCTTGCCCATAGTAAACTTCATCATGGTGTTACGTATGTTTTTATCTCCTTGTGGAAGCTTTTTCTCTACAGCTGAGATAACAGCGCTAGCATTTGCGGCCAATTGACTGTCATCTAATTTCTCGTCGCCGATTTTGGCAGACACATTGAGCTGATTTTTTGCTCGAACTCGAACCGAACCACGCAGACGATCGGCAATAGCTTCAACCGGCGCACCATATGGCATAGGTGTCGGCATTTTACCTTTTGGACCGAGAAATTGCCCGAATGCACGTCCGACTGTTGCCATCAATGCTGTGTCGGCTAGAAAAAAATCATGCTCCCTGACCACTTTACGCGCCTCTCTCTTATTAGTGCCGAATCTGTCTAGTTCCTCAGGTTGTATTACTCTATCTACTTCAGCTTTGCGTGCTCTTGTACCAGTATCGCCGGTGCCAACTACACATACGCTAGCCTGTTTGGTCGGTTTGTTAGGCAATGCTACCACTTCATTTAGGCTAAATCCTTTTTTAACATCTATATCCTTTAAGACAAGTGTTAACTCTACAGACTGGCTGAACTTGCGTGTTGTTGCGGCCTCTCGTGCCTGCTTTACTAATAGGCGCAGATCGCTGTCGCTTACCATATCACAAATACGGGCAACGATGGCCAATAAGCTACTTAAAATCGTTTACTACTCCTTTGGATACGTTAAACTAATGTA
>AF_2010_repII_A100DRAFT_1000138_pt1 | contig 11959 bp, 10 predicted proteins | sample AmaForreplIIA100_FD_9198 | JGI IMG/M metagenome (IMG submission 9198) | reverse complement strand
ACGATGGCGCCCACGAGCCCGACCGCGAGGTTGTACAATAAGCCTCCGCGGCCACCGAGAATCTGGGTGGCAAGCCAGCCGGCAAGCAATCCGATAATGATCCAGGCGATGACGCCCATGGGCTTCTCCTGAATTAAGGTGCGGCGCGAATCGGAAATCTATACAACTGGCGGCGAAATGCGAGCGCTCCCCGGCATTCTGCCGCCCCCACTAATGCCGTGACGAAAACGCCGAGACAACGTTCGAAAACGGGCGGCTGTGTGCTTATCCTCGGCGTTTACACCGTCGCCGTATTTCTGAGTGCGTCACTTCTGTTCGGCGTCCAACCGATGTTCGCACGTATGGTGTTGCCGCGTATTTCTGAGTGCGTCACTTCTGTTCGGCGTCCAACCGATGTTCGCACGTATGGTGTTGCCGCGGCTTGGCGGCTCGCCATCAGTCTGGTCGGTGGCGATGGTTTTCTTCCAGTCGATGTTGCTTGCAGGTTATGCCTACGCGCACATTCTGATGAGTGCGCGCAACCGATACGTCCCCGTTGCCGTTCATCTTGCTTTGCTATGCGTTGCTGCGTTGACCCTTCCCCTCGCGATTGCGGATTTCTGGGGCGAACCTCTGACCGGCGCCGCCGCACCATTCTGGTTGCTGGGATTGTTTGCCGTGTCGATCGGCCTGCCATTCTTCGCACTCGCGGCCAACAATCCGCTGATGCAGGGGTGGTTCGCCGAAACACGTCACCCTGACGCACAGGATCCGTACTTCCTGTATGCAGCCTCCAATATCGGCAGTTTTCTCGCCCTCCTGTCTTATCCGGCTCTGTTCGAACCGGTTTTCGCGCTGCAGGCACAAAGCCGATTGTGGAGTATCGGTTTCATAATTTTGATCGTGTTGATCGCGTGCTGCGCCGTACTGATGCTTCGCTACCGGCGTCGCACGGTCGTCCGCCCAAAAGCCGCGACCGGCACCAAACCGGGCTGGCCCGTCATCGGCCGTTGGATTTTCATATCGGCCGTACCCTCGGGTCTGCTCGTCGCTGTCACAGCCTACATCTCCACCGACATTGCCGCGGCTCCCTTGTTATGGGTCATCCCGCTGTCGCTCTACCTGCTCACATGGATTCTCGTGTTTCAACGGCGGCAACTGATTCCGCACCGGATCATGTTGCTGTTGCAGCCATTCGCGATCGCAGGGATCGTTGTTCTGCTCTATTACGCTGGCTCGATTCCGTTGCTCGACAGCCTGGCCGGGCATCTTGTGTGTTTTTTCATCATTGCCATGGCTTGCCATGGAGAACTCGCGCGGACGCGACCGGCACCGCAATACCTGACGATCTTTTACGTCTCACTGTCTTTCGGTGGAATGATCGGCGGGTTGTTTTCCGGCCTGGTGGCACCCTACGCATTCTCATGGGTCGCGGAGTATCCGATCCTTGCAGCACTGGCGGTCCTGTGCCGTCCCTTCGGACAAGAAAGCTGGCGGCCCTTTGAGCGGTTGCTGTGGCCGCTCGACCCATCCTACTGGCCGCAGCTCGGCGTGCGCTTCTGGCCCGTCGCCGTGGTCCTTGGACTCGGCTTACTGTTCTCACGTCATATCGGCTTTGACCTTGATGAGGACCCGCAGCTTCTCAAGGTCATTACTCTCGCATTGGCCGCCGCGTCGCTTGTCTTCCTGCGTGACCCTCTCAAATCGGCATTCGCGGTGGCGCTGGCTTTGGCCATGATCTGGCTCTACCCGACCAGCGAGACGCGTCCTCAATCGGTGCGCAGCTTTTTTGGCGTCCACAAAATCTACGAAAGTGAGGACGGACGCTTCCGCATCCTGAAGCACGGATCGACCATCCATGGCGCCCAGCAACTCGAAGACGACAATGGCGAACCGCTAACCGGTCGGCCGAAACCGATCACCTACTATCACGACAAATCGGCCATGAGCCGCGTTATTGAAGCGGTGCGCGCTCGGAAAGGCAGCCCGCTCCACGTCGCTGTTATCGGTCTCGGAACTGGAACGCTTGCGTGCCTCAGCGTTCCCGATGAAACGTGGCGCTTTTACGAAATCGATCCCACAATCGTCGAGATTGCCCGTGACCCGAGCCGGTTCACTTTCCTGTCGTCTTGCGCTCCGCAAGTGCCGATAGTCATCGGCGATGCAAGACTAACTCTGGCCAAGGAGTCGGATCGCCAATTCGATCTCATCATCGTCGATGCTTACTCGTCAGACGCGATTCCGGTGCATCTGGCGACGACGGAGGCAATGGCGCTCTACAAATCCAAGCTCGCTCGCCAGGGGGTCGTCGTGATGCACATCTCAAACCGGCATCTTGAACTGCAAAGCGTGGTTGAAGGCATCGCCGCTGCCAACGGACTGAAGACGTGGATCTGGCGACGTGACAAGGATGAGGGCGACGACTTCAATTTCGTCTTCACATCCAACGTCGCAATCTCCGCCGAAAACGACGACGATATCGGCTCGCTCGCGCACGACGAATCCTGGGTATGGAACACGCCCGATCCTGCGGTGCGAACCTGGACTGATGACTATTCCAATGTGGCCGGCGCGATCTGGCGTAAATACGCTAGATAATCGGCCTATCACATATTCAGCACGCGACCGTACGCATCGAGCACTGCTTCCTTCATCATTTCCGACAAGGTCGGATGCGGGAAGATCGTGTGCATCAGCTCTTCTTCGGTGGTCTCGAGGTTCATTGCGACCACATAGCCCTGGATCAGCTCCGTGACTTCGGCGCCGACCATGTGTGCGCCGAGCAATTGACCCGTCTTCTTGTCAAAAATGACCTTGACCAGGCCCTGATCTTCTCCCAACGCAATCGCCTTCCCGTTGCCGACGAATGGAAAGCGGCCAACCCGAACGTCCATTTTCTTTTCTTTCGCGGCCTGCTCGGTCAGACCGACCGAAGCGACCTGCGGCGAACAATACGTGCAGCCGGGGATCATCAGCTTGTTCATCGGGTGCGGATTGAGGCCCTTGATTGCCTCGATGCACACGACGCCCTCATGCTCGGCCTTGTGCGCGAGCATCGGCGGTCCCGACACGTCTCCGATCGCATAGATTCCCGGAATGTTGGTCTTGTTGAACTGGTCGACGACGACAATCCCGCGATCGGTCTTAACCCCGAGTTTTTCCAGTCCGAGATTTTCGATATTGCCCACAACCCCGACTGCCGAGATGACACGCTCGACGGTGATCGACTGCGTCTTGCCGCCTTCCTCGATGGTGGTTGTCACGCTGTCGGCCTTCTTGCCGAGTTTGGTCACTTTCGCGTTCGTGTGAATTTTGATGCCCTGCTTCTCGAAGCTCTTGCGGGCGAACGTCTGAATCTCGTGATCCTCGACCGGAAGAATCTGCGGCAAGACTTCGACAACCGTGACTTCCGAGCCAAGCGTTCGGTAGAACGACGCAAACTCGATCCCAATGGCCCCTGAGCCGATCACCAGCAGTGTCTTCGGCACGCGATCGGGAACCATCGCTTCGAAGTAGGTCCACACCAGCTCTTTGTCGGGTTCAATGCCGGGCAACACGCGGGGTCGCGCGCCGGTGGCGATGATGATGTGCTTCGCCTGGTATTGACCGGCGCCGAGCGCGCCTTTTGGCGCTTCGCTATTCGAGGCGTTCACCGAAACCTTTCCGGGTGCATCGATCGAGGCTTCACCCCAGATGATCGAGACCTTGTTCTTCTTCATCAGGAAGCCGACGCCATCGTTCAGCCGCTTCGACACCGCGCGCGAGCGTTGAACAACAGCCTTGGGATCGTAGGCGACGTTGTCGGCCTTCAGGCCGTAGTCCTTCGCATGCTGCAGATAGTGAAAGATTTCCGCCGAACGCAGCAGGGCCTTGGTCGGGATGCAACCCCAGTTGAGACAAATGCCGCCGAGATAATCGCGCTCGACGATCGCCGTCTTGAAACCAAGTTGCGCCGCGCGAATGGCCGTGACGTAACCGCCGGGCCCGGAACCGATGATGAGGACATCAAAATTCGTGTCAGCCATAGGCCCGTCTGCCTCCTTCGCAACCCGATTGAATGTAACCCAAATTAGGCATGTAATGACTGTCATAACAGGGGAAACGTCATGAGCAGGATAGTGAGCCGCCTTGCGGCTACAAAGAGCCTTCTTCTGATCGACGTTGCGTGAATTGGTGACGGTGAGCTGAATCAGCGCCAGTTCATCCGTGCGTTCGATGTTCAAATACGTCTTGCTGTAGAAAAAGCCATCGTCGTCGTGCTCGGTTACGACCATGAAGCGATCCTCGTCCGGCACGACGAAGGTCTCGCGCATGGCGCGATAGATAGCGTCACCGATAGCCTTCTTATAGGCGGCTGACTTGCCCTTTCGCAGGTCGATGCGGACCAGCGGCATCAAACCACCATCATCACCGGGTTCTCGATCAGGGTTTTGAATGCGCTTATGAGTTCGGCGCCGAGCGCGCCATCGAGCGCACGGTGGTCGCAGGACAGCGTCACGCTCATGATGGTCGCTGCTTCGATCTTGCCATTGCGCACAACTGCGCGTTCCTCACCGGTACCGACCGCCAAGATGGTCGATTGCGGCGGATTGATCAGGGCGGTGAAATCCTTGATGCCGTACATGCCGAGATTGGAAACCGACGACGTACCGCCCTGGTACTCGTGAGGCTTGAGCTTGCGGTGACGCGCGCGCGAAGCCAGATCACGCATTTCATTGGAGATCGTCGATAGAGACTTGCTTTCGGCATTGCGCACAATCGGGGTGATGAGCCCGCCGGGCAACGCAACGGCGACGCCGATGTCCGAATGCTTGTGCTTGAGCAGGCCAGCTTCGGACCAGCTCACATTGGCATCCGGTATGCGCTGCAGCGCGAGTGCAAGCGCCTTGATGACGAAATCATTGACCGAAAGCTTGTAGGCTGGCTTGCCGTCCTTGCTCTTGGGAGCGGAAGCGTTGATTTCCTCACGCGCAGCCATCAGGCGGCCGATGTCGCAGTCCATCGTCTCGTAGAAATGCGGAATGGTCTGCACCGATGCCGTCAGCCGCTGCGCGATGGTGCGCCGCATGCCGTCATGCGGAATCAGTTCGTACGAACTTTCTTCGTAGAGCGAGCGGATCTGCGCATCCGACATCGTCGGGGCGATGAGCCCGGCGCCCGCCGGGGCCGCGCTCGGCGCGCGCAATCCCTTGCCGGATTTTGCTTGCTCGATGTCACGCGCAATGATGCGACCGTGTGGGCCCGAGCCCTGCACACGGTTGAGGTCGATGTTGGATTCCTTTGCCAGTCGACGCGCCAAAGGCGACGAGAAAATACGGTTGGCGCCGGCGGGCCGAGTGCTATCGGCTTTCTGAACGGGGCTTGGCTGGCTTTGAGCTGTCGGCGCAGGTCTGGTTTCGCCGGCCGGGGTCGCTTGTTTGGCGTCCGGCTTTTTCGTTTCTTCCTTCTTGGGGGGCGGTGCCTTTATGCCGGCACTCGCTGCTGCCTTCACGTCTTCGCCTTCGTTTGCCAGGACGGCAATGACGGAATTCACCGCCACATCCTGTGTGCCCTCAGGCACGACGATCTTTGCGAGTGTGCCGTCATCGACGGCCTCATATTCCATGGTCGCCTTGTCGGTCTCGATCTCCGCAATAACGTCGCCCGACTTGACCTTGTCGCCTTCCTTCTTGAGCCATTTGGTCAGATTGCCCTTCTCCATCGTGGGCGACAGCGCCGGCATGAGGATGTTGGTGGGCATTGCGCGGCCTACCGGTAGCAAACGGCCTTGGCCGCCTCGACGACATCGGCGACGGACGGGAGTGCCAACTTTTCGAGATTGGCGGCATAAGGCATCGGCACGTCTTTCCCCGACACGCGCGCGACCGGCGCGTCGAGATAATCGAAAGCCTTCTCCATGACGCGCGCTGCGATCTCAGCGCCCACGCCGCTTTGTTGCCAGCCCTCCTCCACGGTCACCAGCCGCGCGGTCTTCTGAACCGAGGTCACGATGGTTTCGGTATCCATCGGCTTGATCGTGCGCAGGTCGATCACTTCGGCATCGATCCCTTCGCCGGCCAATTCGTCGGCGGCTTTGAGCGCATAGGTCATGCCCATCGACCAGGAGACGATCGTCAGGTCGTTGCCAGGCCGCACGATCTTGGCCTTGCCGATCGGGAGCACAAAGTCATCAAGCTTCGGCACCGGCGAGGAGTGGCCGTACAGAATTTCGTTTTCGAGGAAAATCACCGGGTTGAGATCGCGGATCGCGGCCTTCAGCAAACCCTTGGCATCGGCGGCGGTGGACGGGGCAATGACCTTCAGGCCGGGAACGTGGGAGTACCACGCAGAATAGTCCTGACTGTGCTGCGCCGCGACGCGTGCAGCGGCTCCATTCGGACCGCGGAACACGATCTGGCAGCCCATCTGGCCGCCCGACATGTACAAGGTCTTGGCAGCGGAATTGATCACCTGGTCAATCGCCTGCATGGCGAAATTGAACGTCATGAATTCGACGACGGGCTTCAGGCCGGCGAGCGCCGCGCCGATCCCCAGACCGGCAAATCCGTGCTCGGTGATCGGCGTGTCGATTACGCGCTTCGCGCCGAATTCTTGCAACAGGCTCTGCGTGACTTTGTACGCACCCTGATATTCGGCGACTTCCTCGCCCATCACGAAAACATCCTTGTCGCGACGCATCTCCTCGGCCATCGCGTCGCGCAGCGCTTCGCGCATGGTCATTGTGACCATCTCGGTGCCTTCGGGAAAGTCGGGATCGCTCGCTGCCTGAGGCGCTTCCGGCGCCTTTGGCGCGGGGGCCTCCTGCACTTTCGCCTGGCTCTTCTCGGCTTTTGCAGGCGGCGCGGACTCCGCTCCCTTCTGCTGTTGTACCGGTTTGGTCGCCCCTATCGCACCCTTGTCCTCGCCCTCGCCGAGAATGACCGCAATGGGCGTGTTGACCGCGACATCGGCAGTACCCTCAGGAACGAGGATTTTCCCGAGGGTGCCTTCATCGACCGCTTCGACTTCCATCGTTGCCTTGTCGGTTTCGATTTCGGCAATCACGTCGCCCGATTTGACCTTGTCGCCTTCCTTCTTGAGCCACTTGGCGAGATTGCCCTTCTCCATCGTCGGGGACAGCGCGGGCATGAGGACTTCGGTCGGCATGGGTCGTTATTGCTTTCCGGACACCAGAACTAGCGATAAACGTCGGTATAAAGCTCGGACACCTCAGGCTCGGGATCATGAGTGGCGAACTCGGCAGCCTCGTTGATCACATCGCGCACTTCGCCGTCGATTTTCTTCAGCGCGTCCTCGCTGGCAAATTTTTTTTCCAGGATTCGTTGGCGCGCCATGTCGATCGGATCGTGATGAGTGCGTACCTCGTCGACCTCTTCACGCGTGCGATACTTAGCGGGATCCGACATCGAGTGTCCTCGATAACGGTAGGTCAACATCTCAAGAATGTAGGGACCTTTTCCGGATCGGCACCATTGCGCGGCCTTCTCGCCTGCGGCTTTCACGGCGCGCACGTCCATGCCATCGACCTGGTCCCCCGGAATATTGAACGACAGGCCGCGCCGGGACAGGTTCACCTCCGCCGAGGAACGCGTGATCGATGTGCCCATAGCATAACGGTTGTTTTCAATCACGTAGATGACCGGCAGCTTCCAGAGCTCCGACATATTGAAGCTCTCGTAAACCTGACCCTGATTGGCCGCGCCGTCGCCGAAATATGTGACCGAGACGTTGTCGTTGCCGCGGTAGCGGTTGGCGAATGCAAGGCCGGTACCCAGCGGCACCTGTGCGCCCACGATGCCGTGCCCGCCGTAAAAACCTTTCTCCACGCTGAACATGTGCATGGAGCCGCCCTTGCCCTTGGAATAGCCGTGCGCACGTCCGGTGAGCTCAGCCATTACGCCTTTGGCCTCCATACCGGTCGCCAACATGTGCCCGTGATCGCGGTAGCCGGTAATGATCTGATCGCCATCCTTGAGGACCATCTGCATGCCGACGACCACAGCTTCCTGACCGATGTAGAGATGGCAAAAGCCGCCAATCAGCCCCATCCCGTACATCTGCCCTGCTTTCTCTTCAAAGCGGCGGATGATCAGCATGGTGCGATAGGCTGTGAGCTCCTGCTCCTTGCTGAAATCAGCGACGGGTTTGGTGTCGGCGCTCGGAGCTTTTTGGGCGACCGCCATTGGTTCTCCCTGCGAAAGCGTCCGGCTATTGTGACAGGGCGTCGGTGGGCTTTCCAAGCTCCCAATAGCTTAAATTGCGCGGCGGCGAAAGCGAGAGACCGTCGCGGGAATTGCGCAAAACGGGTTGAAATTGGCCAAAAATTTCAAACCGTCCGGTGGATAACGCCGATGCCCGGTTGCGGTTGCTATCGGGGTCGCAAGAGGAGGGTCAGATCGCGCGGATCGGTATACCCGACCAGGGCACGAGCGCGTTCATCCAGCATGTCGGGATCGATACTGTCAGCGCGCAAAAGTGCAACTCGACGCTCCCAATGCGCTCGTTCGGCCTTTAGTCCGGCAAGCTCACTCTTCATGGAGACAAGCTGTTGCTCGAGGTCCTGTTGTGCCCGTAGCCCATGATTGCCGGTGAAAGCATTCGCGGCGAAATAGCCGATGAACAGCGCGGCAAAAATATAGAGACCGAGGACGGTCAGAACGGTGCGGCGGCGGCGATGCGTGACCATGATGCGCCAAGATCGTCCAAGCCGGTTAAGGCGCCTTTAACGGGAACCCTAATGTTATCAAAGAGGTTTGGCCCGGTTTGGCCCCTATGTGTTCAGGGGTTTGGCACTTTCGCATATTAAGCCGTCCCCCTATTCGCCCTTGCCGCGACACGCTTAGCGCCCGCCTCTCGCGCCAACTTCTGGCGGTTCACTTCCTTGAGGTAGAGCCGCAGCGTTTTCATGTTGGTGTGGCCTGTGATCGCAGCGACTTGGTCATCGCTACAGCCGGCCTCCTTGAGCGCACCGGCGGCAGACACACGCAGGCCGTGGCCACTGTGGTCATCGACTCCAATTTCTTTCAGCGTTCGCTTGATCGCCCTGGCCAATCCGTTGCTGCTCGCAAATGGCCTGCCACGTTCTGAGTTGAGGATGTGTTCGTTGATGCGTGGCGTCTGTTCCAGAATACGCCGCAGGTTCGGGTCAATCGCAATCCATACCGTCTCGTCGGTCTTACGTTGTTTGACTTCGATCAGGTCATCCTGGATATGCGACCATTGCATCGTTATGACGTCGCTCTCCCGCTGTCCGGTATAGAGCAATAGGTAGAGGGCAAGCCGAACAGCTGGCGTTGCAGCCGCATCGAACTTGGCGATTGTTTCATCCGACCAACGCTTGGTGATCCGTTTCTTTTTATGCAGTTTGAAAACGCCCCTCGCCGGATTGTGTCCAAGCGGCAGTCGTTGATGTTCAATCGCAAATTGCCAAAGCGCACTTACGATAGTCACGCATAGGTCAGCCACGGATGTGTGCGTTATGCTGATGCTGTCACGCATCGCCCACACAGCAACGGGGGTCAGGTCCGCGATTTTGAACTGGCCGACTTTCCGCTTGATGATGTCGCAGAAAACCGATAGTTCTTTTGCGTATTTTCCGAATGCTTCAATAGCCCGTGGTCGTGGGCGAGATATTTTTCGATTACCCACCCGATAGTGCCATTGATAAAGGCGACGTTATTTCGTCCTAGTGAACCGTCCTCTTTGGCCTTGAGGTATCGTGCATACGTTTCATGATAGGCGCCCTCCCCCGGCTTCCCTGGCAGCTTGAATTTCTGTCCACGATAGCGAAAGAAAAACCTCCGCTTGCCGTGGCGGTCCAGGAGCTCGTTAGGTATTTATCGGTCGATGCCATAATGCTCTTCAATCGGATTGGACCGAGTTTCAGCCTCATCCTGCTTCATGGCGGCAAGTCACCGGGGCCGCAATACACGGATCTGCACACAGGCCACTAATAACTTTTCGTGGAAAGCTAAAAATCCAGATTTTCGGTCGGCAGGAATTTTCATTTTTTGCAGTCACCGCCGCCTGTGACTAATGGGGATTTCAAATGCGGCGCTCCATTGACCAGGGCCATTGGCGCTACTCGAACTCATTGAGCGATTTGAGTCCAATATCAATCAGGCGCCGCAGTGCTTCGGAGAAATTCGGTTTGTCTTGCTGCGATGCTGCCCATTTAGTCACCGCCGCCCGCGTCTCATTGGACACGCGAACGCCAACCATAGGTCGAATCCCGGTCCGTGGTCGTCCGCGCCTTTTTCGTTTTCGCGGTGTTGACCTCACCATGTTTTTTGTTAACATTAAATCGCTTGCACCGCAAGCGGGCCGACCGGCCGTTTTCCGCCGATTTGCAATACCTGCCGTACTACGGAGATTTTTACGGGGACCGCAAGCAGGTCACCGGCGTTCGCTCAATTGTCGGATTGCAGGAACGTCAAGGCGTGAGCTTTGTTGACTCAGCGGCTGCCTAACCCGTCCCCCCGAAGAACGGTCGGTGGCTGAGGTCGCCGCTTTGGGCTCCTTTGCGGTGGCCTCTTTGATGGCGGTTTCGACGATTTTTAATCATTCCCGGCAGCTCCACCCGACATGAACGCGACATGATTCGGTGGGCATACATGGCGCTCCCATGAGGATCTTATGGAGGCGTGATGCTCATCGTCTCACTTCGCCTTTGGCTTGTCGCTGGCGCGATCGGCTTGGCAGTCGTCGGCGGACTAGTATTGGTTACCGGACATCTTTCAAAGATCGCAATCGAGACCGGACTTATTTCAACGATCATTGTTTTCGTTTTTTTTGCATGGATCGACCGGACCATCGGCCGGATTGGAGATGGCCTTTAGCTGGCTTTCGGAATTAAATCGACATATCGAACCATGCAGGCGTCGTGCATTTGTCCATGACGCTTGCACTGTGCAATCTCTTCCCGCAAATCCGGCAGCCGCATATCGGCACCATAGCGCTCAATTAATTTCTGCTTTCGGTATTGGCCCGACCGTCCGCATTTCTCACAGGACAGCCGAACTATGTCGCCTGGGTATTCGGACAGTTGAAGCGAGCCATTCATCGCTCAGGTTTTCGTGTCGGCCACCCGGTAACAAACTACACACAACGTCGTACCGACGACGTATTGCACCTTCGCCCCCGTGTCGGCCGGGAACTTAAGGTGGCACAGTTAAATTTTACCGTCACGAGTATCGAGAATAGTTTGGACCCAATTTTGGACCCAGGAATGCGGATTTGCCGAAGCAGCCGCAACGCACTGATGATCCTGAATACTGGCGCTTCCCCTCGCCACGGCTCGATTCAGAGCAGCAGGAGTGCGTTGGCTGTCGCGAAATGATTTGGGTGGCGATAAAGTCGCCTGCTGAACCGCCCAAAATTTGTATTCAGTGCGTTGAAGACGGTCGGCCCGTTGTTTAGCAATCCAAGCCGAACTTCTTAAAACGTTCCTTCCATCACACGGGTAACGGTCTGGCGCGAAGAAGCGATGGCAGCTTTCAAGACGCGGTGGCTTAGCTGATCGTATCAGGGACATCATTGAGCGCCACGAAAGCGATAGCATCGGGATTGTTCGCCCCCGCCTTAAGTTGACGCCTTATAGAAGCATGAATGCGCAAAGATATATCTGGCCTCGCGCGTTTCTCAGTGGGCGGAATTTGTTTCCATGCAAGCTTATAGGCCGAGCTGTACAGCTCAATTCTTCGCGCAGTCACGCCCTTCCTGGGAATGCGCGAGGTCGCAGGCTTGAGAACGCGCCTGCGCTTGCGTTTCAGCATTGGCCCTAGTCCGCCGTGAGTGTCTTCTGCAACTCATATAACCGACGTGGGGTCGACTAATTCCCCAACCGAACACCATCAGATTTTATTTTTCGGCTTTGGAACCTAATCAAACTTAACGAGGTATCGGCCCGAGTGTCCGCACTTCATGTGGTGTCCGCCACAACGAGTCAGCGAAGCTGATCAACTGGGATGATCGCCACTCG
>AF_2010_repII_A100DRAFT_1000136_pt1 | contig 11991 bp, 8 predicted proteins | sample AmaForreplIIA100_FD_9198 | JGI IMG/M metagenome (IMG submission 9198) | reverse complement strand
TGATTCATAAACGATATCATTTGATTACAGACTGCTTTATTCGTCCTAACGTCTGTTCCTTTTCCACCACATTGAATATTCGAGTCCCCTAATTCTTGCTTAATAAGCTGCGCACTCGCAGGATTCTTTATTGTTAGTGAAATATACTGTTTAAATGGAAGTCCTGATTTGTACAAGTCTATAACTTCTTGTGGAGTGGTTGAGCTATCGAATGGTTTTGATTTCATCTCCCCTATTGCAGGGGCACCCAGACCTAGAATAAAGAGGGCTACTGATAATCCTAAAGTTGCTAAGGTTTTTTTGTTAACAAGAGTGCTAAGATCTAACATGGCATTACTTGTTGCAAATCACAGATATCATTGCGATTCCCACATTAATTATATATTATTGTAAGGTAAAGACATATAACATTTACTCACTTGTGTTACATACATGTGTTATCTATATCGGGGACTCGTTTGAAATAAACAATTCTTAATTCTGCGTATGCAAGCACAAAATTTGTGGTTGAAGATCTGAGCGATTCTATCCAATAAATTGCTAATTGCTAGTGATCTAAAATCTACCTAATTAGATGTTTACAATGTAATACAAGATAAACATCATCCTTATTAATTTATACAAATAACATTACAGTATATGACAGCATCATATAGCAACATCAACGTAAATGAAAGTCCTAATCACTTTATGACACTTGATGCAATAGCTAGAGGCATGACCGATACCGATAAAATTGCGAAAGCCGCAAAGATAACTAATGATGCTGAAATTGAATTAATTGTAAATGATTTATTGACCCAAAGGTTAATCGTGAAATCTGAGATAAGAGGATTTTTTGGTAGAAAAAAGACGAAAATTAAAGTAACAGAAACTGGCATCAGACTTCTTAATGCAAAAAAACAAGAGCTAGAGCAGAAGTTACAGCAGGTACAACAGTGGTACGGTAATAGAGATAAGTCAAAGCTTGAGTCATTTATGGATTCTAATAGGCAATGGATACCTATGATGCTGTTTTCTGGAATTATGAGTACAATGTTCTTTATGTCAATGATGTCTTTAACGGGTATGGCAATGAATCCTGCAGAAAGTGCAGCAGTAGGAAGTCATGGTGATCAAAATTCACAGCCAGGAGCACAAGACAATAATGACAATAACAGCTACCAGGGACAGACAGATCAGACTGATTCTAATGCAGATTATGGTAATGTCGGCGATTCTACAGGCTTTGGAGGAATCGATGGAGGTGGAGGAGGTTTTGATAACTTCTGAACGTGTCCACGATTACGAAGATATCGGTAAGGAATATGGGATTTAAGAATCCAGTTATGATAATCACAGATCTAGGTGTGCAATGTGATAACCGAAGAAATTACCGAATGTTATATTTGTAAACAAAAATTCCCTATCAACATGTTTTTGTTTTTGGATAGTGATAAAATCGCTATTTGTCCAAGTGGTCAGACTATCGAGGATTAGAAATAATACAAATTGTTGAAGGCTTGAGGGTTAAGAATGCTGCGTTTCTTTGTGTAAATAGGAAAAAAATATTTTGTATCAATACAAGACGCCAAAACTCAAACTGGTTAACGGTGAAGTTATTTACTGCACAGCAAAAAAAGCAAGTTCGATCCAAGCCGCTCAACGAGTTTTAAAGTTTCTAGGTTCACCAAAAACGGTAAATGAAGCTAGATAATAATGTCGAGAGGGTGCCGACTTGGCTTCTACTACTAGATGTAATTTACTCGTAGTTGCACTATTAATTTTTGCTGCGTTAATTATTGCCCCCCGGTTTATGCCAGTAAACACCAATGCTACGGAGCGGCTAGAGATTGTACCACAAACAAACTGCAGGATATTGGTCTAGCGCCTCCTTGTCCTGATAACCAAAGTATAAGTTTTGATGGTATTTGTGTCCCGAATCCGGCTAGTAGTGAAGGACTAGAATAACCTCTAAGTCAACCTCATACTTTCACATGTCCAGATGGCTCAGTTACAGATCCTTCAATGCCTCCAATTTTACTACCGCCAACCTCCTCGCCTGGCGGCTCTTCATTATATTCCAGTTTACATCCTAGTAAAGCCGGTCACGGCTCTATACCTGTCGGATGACACGACGGCCTTTGTTATACGCTGCTTTAATCCAAAGTGTACTAATCTCATCAATCACTATACCAAAGTAACTCAAATGCTTGGTTCTTTACAGAACGGGAATTGGGAATTTTTGCAATACTAAGCTGCATTATGGTTTTGGTCCAAGGTCCTATCCCGTGTAAAGCTATAAAGAAATTCTCAGGGAAACAAATTATTTCTATGGATTTAGCCATTATGAGAAGGTATTTCTGCAAAGCTATAGCTGACTTAAAATGAACAGAAAAACAGTAAATCGACATGGCCATTGATCGGAAGATTCAAAAGTCATGCCTCTATTTTTACTTTCTAATGTCAAATGAAGTGAATAGTTTAGATGTCATAATTATTGGAGGTGAGCTTGCAGGTCTTACCACTGCTGCGCTGCTTGCTCGTTCAGGAAAGGCAGTAACGTTATTTGAACATTCATCTAGAGAAATTGGAGGTCATGCAAGAACTGTAGAAATAGACGGTTTTTACTTTAATCAAGGACCGCACGCACTATTTCTCACTGATGCAAGTGACTCGATTTTAAAGGAGATAGGGACAGAACAGGAATGGCTAGATAAAAATATTCAAGACTTAAACGACTCTGAAATAATTAAGACGATTTTGAGACTAAATACTTATGCAAACGATCCAGGTATTCAGAGTATAGGACCGGTACTTCATCAAATCTATGTGGGTAGTCAAGCAGGAGTTAAGTATTTAGATGGAGGCTGGCAGACACTCGTCGACGGACAATGACTGTTCAAAAGACTTTATAAAATGTGAATCTTTTTTTAGGAAATGCCAAGAACTAAAGATGGAAGCCTGTGATTACAACTAGTATCTGGGGTAATAGATTCATAATAGCGGCAATAGTTCAAGGTGCGATTATCACAGGCCTTACATTACTAATTGTTGCAATTCANTTGCTATTCTCTTCTACAATTAATATTATTCAATTCCTCTCCTTATCTTTTGAAGGTCCGGCTAAATGGTTCTTCCTGGGCTACATCTTCTATATGATATTAGTTGTTGCAATTGCAGTAACAGCTGTATTTTATAACCATCTAGAGATTAATATGACAAAACGAATTAGTGGGTTCAGGATGGTGCTAGCTTGGATTCATTTGATTGGAATGAATGTAGGCGGTACTTCTATAACACTTACTATGATATTTGCAGGATTAATTGGTTCTGGAATATTTAACGTCATCACTAGTGGAGGTAATCCTTCTGCAGTATCTAAGTTAACACCAAATAATGCAATTATGGTACAGTTCATTCCACCAATAGCCACATTTGCAGGCCTACTTAGTATAGGAGTCATTGCAGGTGGTATAACCTACATAGCTACATATTTGCAAAAGAATAGAACCTAAGCTGTAGATGTTAGATTCTCAAACTGGTGAGCTGTTGATTATATTCTGAGGCGCTAGTACTTTGAAAGTTAGCAAAACAAAAGTTAGTACGAAACAAGTCACACTAGTGATCGTCATTAGATACCGGGCAGATTTTTTTTAAATTTGCAATACAATTTGTCTTAGCTGAGGAATAGTAAGCTTTGAATCCAACACCACTTGTAATCCATAGCTACTGAATATCTCTGTAAATTAAATTCGTTTGTGATTGACTGAGCATTATGGCTCTCAAGCATTAAGTACCACACTTTCTTTTATTTACGATGTTAGCAGGATTCTCTGGTCCTAAAATACGCACAGTAACTTCACATCTAGGATAAGAATACGCAGAAAAATACAGTTTATTTTTACAAAAACAACTTTACAACAAAAGTTAAAAAGAGACTATCGTAATGGATTAGTACAAATCGAATATAAAAAAATCGGACGCTTTGCCTGCAGTAATGATGATAACCATGTACTAACACCATAATTTAATATGAAACCTCCTTTAGAATCTCTAGCCCCTTCTGCCCTCCACCAACTCATCATTCCTTGATTTGTCGAAGGGCTGAAGGAACCTTAGCTGGAGTTGCATCTATGTCGAGTTATGTAAAATATCTGTCATCTCTTATTGAACTCAGCATGTTACTGTGTCGCCCGATCACTTGACTGATGGTCCAATTTTGTAGATACTTCCATCATTGATTGATAAAATGTATAGAAAGCCATCTTTTGGTCCAGTCTTAATGTCACTAATTCCACCAAAACCGCTACCAAACGTTACTGCAGACAGTTGATTGTCATTGTCTACTACCAAACTAGACAATCCAGCCTGCTGTTGGCTGGTATCAAGTTTTATTCCTGTTCTCGTACTGTTAACTTCAAAATAATACAGGTTACCATTATTGTAATCACCAACAAAAATATTATTTTTGTATTTTTCTCCCAGTACTGATGATTTCATAAATCCAATATCTGTAACCGCGATCGGATTTTTCCAGCTAAATACTGGATTAGCATAATGAGAGCCAGGAAAATTAACTAATTGATCGATGTTGACACCTGGATTTCCTGAAAGTGGACCCATAACTTGGGTCCATCCACTATTAAATCCTCGCTTTACCAAATTAATTTCGTCATATACATTAGGCCCATTCTCTGTCTGCCATAAATTACCAGTTACTGGATCAAATGTAATTCCGAAGCTATTTCTTATACCATATGCATAGTATCTGTGCATAGCAATGTTAGGATCATTTATGAATGGATTATCCTTGGCTGCTGAACCATCGTTAGGATTTACTCTGAATATGACTGAAGTGTCATCGGGATCAGATCCATTTTTAATATTCTGAAGCTTACCTCTATGATTCAGGTCTCCTATTACTGCATAAAGATAATGGTCTGGACCAATAATTAATTTCCCTCCATCATGATTTGGACCTGGAAGTGCTGGAAGATCCAATATCAAAGTGGGGTTGACGAGATTTTGGCTTTGTGCCTTCCATTCATATCTATAAATTCTGTTTCTAAGATCCCCATCCTTGGATTCAGTATAGTATAAAAATACAAATTTGCTGTTATTAGTAGCAGTAGTGGCAGTAATATCTGTCTTGGTAATACTCATAACAGCGATTCCAAGCAGACCACGCTCACTTTCTGTATCGACAGGTACATTTAAGACAGGCTTATCTTTTAGCACACCGTTTGAGACTAGACGTACTTGGCCTCCTTTCTCCAAAACCAGGATATTGTTATTATCAATAAATGCCATGCTGGTAGGGAAAGAAAGACCATTAACTAGTGTCTCAACTTTTAGAGTCGGATCTTTAGTTATGGAGGGAGAACCTAAAGCAGTAGAGGATTTGTTATGCAAGTATATAACAGGAATAATGACAGCTAGAGATGCAACAACAAATACTGTCATAATTGTTCTTTTTCTAAATGATTTTGTTTGCTTAATCATCTATTATAATAGTTGATTGAACGAATGGTTTTATTAATGTAGAATACGCCTGATACAATTGAAAAAGTAAATACAGATCCAATTATGCCAGCAACTGAGTAGAGATTAAATATTGTAACTCTTGAATTGTTATTTTGTACTTCAATAATAATGTCAGAACAATAAAGTACTAGTTTACTATCTAATATAATTGAGAGAACAAAATATTCAAGTTCTTTAAATTGCAATAACCTAATAGTAAAAGATCTTGAATTGAGTGCTGCATAAGTGACTTTTTCTACAGCTTTCTGCCCACCTTCTAATATGGGTGAATCCTGATGTGCAAGTAGTAACTTGTCGAATTTTATCTGTGAAATCCTTCTTACGGAATAGCTGCTGTAAGAGGATCAATCGCTACTTCAGACGGAATGAATAAGTCACCATTCCAAGTACTGATTTGAATAGAGTCAGCTCCAAACATAATTTTATGTTTTTCAGAATAGAGTGACATATGACCTTGTCGAGTGTATTTTGAATTGTTGCATGGCTAGGTGCCCCTTGATACTTATCATGGGCCAGGTATCCTGCTTCAGTCCAATGAGAGTATAATTTGGCCACAGAGAGTCTTTTTACCTCATTAGCAGCTTGAATGTGATCTATATGAACATGAGTTAAAATCATGCGTTTTATATTTTTTAAAATCGTATCCTGCATTAGAAATGTATGACATAAGCTTTGGCAGCTCTGAAAAAAAACAAGTGTCTATAAGGGTTAAATCACTTGGGGCCTCCTCTACTAAATAAGGCACAATTCTTAGACCTGGAAAAGAATGCTCTTAGTTTTCTATCAAATGAACATTAGGTGTAATTTTGGTCATCTAGAATCCACCTACCATCCCAACTTTTACTTTCTGTAATACCCCTGCTTCATAGATATCTCGTAAGATTGAACTTTGCTTGACATTTCTGCCAACTTGTAATTCTCTTGTATTATTGACATAATTTGAGTAAATTGGAGATTCATTTCTCGACGTATGACCTCTATGTCTTGTTTGTGCCTTTCTTCCATTACTTCTAGTTTTAAATCTTTATTTACTCCAATTTGTTCCAGTGTGAACTCGTAACCACATTTTGAACAGTGTTTGTTCTCGAAGGTATTAACCGAATCGCAGCGGGGGCAATCGCAAGCCGTCAGCTTTGGCTTTGATGTCTTGTCATCTTTCACTTTACAACAAATCACGTCCGATGCGTCTACTATTTCTCCGATATATTTTCCTCTGTAGTTATCTTCTAGGATTTCAAATTTACCTCTTCTTCTGTGTACAATTTTTGCATCTGTTTCGAATCCGTCTATACACACAACAGCCCAGCAAGAACGCTTTTCATCTGCTTTACTTGAGTTAATACTTATGCTATTCAAACGAAATCTGGATAAAATAGTATTGATTATATTCAACGCTATACAATCCAATCAACTTGTTATAATACAATCGTAATAAATAAGTATGATTTCTCATCACATTTGTTAATCTTTATAGATAATTCTCATTAATGTGTCATTACTTACGCTGGCTTTAATTTAATTATGGTAAGGATGGTAAGGATCAGTGATGTAAAGTTTATGGTAAGTGGTATTAAGATCACATTTTAGGTATTGTCAAGTACAATACTATGTAATACTGAATTAGTTACGTTGACATAATTTTTTGTCTCCTGCAAGCTTAGTGACACAAAATTACGATGACAAGGACGTGATCATCAAACATGTTACTAAATTTGTATGGCCTGGAAACTGAAATTCAGTATTTGCTAACACTTCACCAGTAACTATCCTATCCTGTCTTCTCAATCCTTTCTTTGTCCCTGTGTGAAACCAGAAGGTTATATGAACAATTCAGAAAACCCTGCATATTGTAATCTGTGTCATAAAAACTTTAATTTATATAATTTATCTAGTTTAAGAGATTAGAATAAGCCATAGGTTGTTGCTGTCTACAAATAACGCTACTAATTGTGGTAGTTAGCGTGTAATATTTCGCTTTACTTAGAGCGCTGAACAATGAGCTCCTATTTTAAATCTTGATGAAGATGGAATCCCATTTAGTAGACATATTAAGGACTCTTTTCAAGTGAGGAAGCCTTATCATTGTCCGTAAAGAAATGATAAGTTGAGAGTGTTATTATGGACACCTATGAACTTTCAGAATTTGCACATTCTGAATGTACGTATTTTACTAGATTTATCTTCGGTCACCACAGAGAATGATACACAGAGAAAGAGAGAGAGGCTAGGTGATTCACCGAAGAATACAACGGATTGCGAATCTAATCAAATGAGCAGGTCTTTAAGAACAAAGAAGTCTTAAATGGACGAACCATACGCTGTAGATAATTCATATGATAGTCTAGTACCATCTAAGAATTTGGGAGAAAAATCTCATCTAATAAATGAAGGCCTTAAAGCCGGTCAGAAAATTGCTATAATTTCTATAATTACTCTAATCAGCATTGGTATAGCAGAACTTATGGCTGGACGCATCAGCGGAAGTGTAGTAGCTACTGCAGATGGTATTGATTCATTGTCCGATGCAGTGATTTCTTTTATTGTATTACTAGGCTTACACCTTGCTAATCGTCCTGCCGATAAGAAGTTTCATTTTGGTTACTACAAGGTTGAAACTTTTGCAGCGCTTATAGCGGCCATCGGAATGACAGTAGTTGGTTCATTCATATTGTACCACTCTTATCATATGCTCTTGCATCCATTTAAGATTCAGCAGCCTGATGTGACGATGATTGTCTTAGCAGCTGCCGCTGGTATATCTTTGCACAGAGCATTACAAATGAGAAAAATTGCGAATAAATACAATCTTATTTCTCTCAAAACAGATGCAAAAAATTCAATAAAAGACGGTTCAGCTTCTGTGATTGGTTTTGTCAGTGTATTGGTTGCAACACATTTTGGATTTTTACAAGCTGACGCAATTGGTGGGATGGTAATTGCGGGATACATCTTCTCTGTGTCGTATATTTCATTGAAGGAAGCTTCATTGATTCTTATAGATGCCTGGCAGAATCCGCGGGCTATCGTAGTGATTAAGAGGATATTAGAAGAAAAATTCAAAAAGGATCAGATTAAAGTCACAACTGTGCTTATTCGACCAGCGGGCATGGTGGCACATGCAGAAATCCATATTGAAACCGATCGCGACAGGCGGCTTTTTGACGTGGATCTCTTATCGATGGAAATGCAGACGCTACTTCGATCAAAAATTCCGACTATGACAAGAATTACAGTTGTTCCACATGTCTTCTCGCATCAAAAATCTCATTTTTTATAAGTTATCCGGCACTCCAAGAAAGACTTATACTTTTACCAAAATAATTGATGCTGAATATTGAAGTAATATATCCTTTTTCTCTTTTCAATTTGCAGTTGTATCAACAGATATATTAACTAAAGCAACAAAAGTTGCAGAATGGGGACTAAGAACTTCTTCTTGTTATTCTAATTCTAATTCATTCAGAGGATTCGGCAGGATTGAAGAGATGAATCCTCACATGGGTCACAAAAAAGATCTTAAGAGTGTTTCGCTTGATAGAAGGTCAGGTGAGCATTAGTTATCAATGGATCGTATATATCAATGGTATCAGTATGTCCGAAATTACAAAGCGCGAGCAAAAAAAGAACGACCGTAATAGTTACCCTAGTAATATTCGAGTCGAATACGACTGGGGATGCAGATATTCAGTTGGTCGACAAATTAGGTTAATATGTGTATGCACTGAATACGAATTAAAGTTAATTGCGTACCATGGTTAATCGCTGATGATAGATCTCTTTCTTCATTTCCTGTGGGTCGGATTACTGTCAGCATGATTAGTGCGTCGCCATCTCCTTACAATTATTCCTTTGTAAAGTAATTGTCAGAGTAAATAAGTACCATTAAGAAAAGCATTAAGAACTGTTTCTTAATGCAATCAGGAAGTTGAGGTTTCTTCGTATATATGGATAGGAGTTTGTTAGCTAAACACAATCTTCAGTGATGTAAGAATTGTCTCAATCCAGGTTTCTAGTCTATAATGAACACCCTTATAGTAAATAGTAAATACTACAAGCACTTTTCAATACTAGAGAGAAAAGTCGATTCTAACGGTTAGCCATGAAGACAATTTGTTCTTTATATTGGTTGGTTGTTGGTTGTTTAATCTACAAACCAGCACTTTCGACTAGGTTTATCAATTGGTTATACTGCAAGGTGAATTCCCTCCCCTTTTTAGTTATTGAAATAAGTCCTCCACTCTCTCTGTGGAGCAACCCCTTTCTTTCTAACTCATCGGCATAATTCAACATTCTGTCGTAGGAAAGTCTAGAATAGTGTTGTATATGAGTCGGTTTTGCAAATTCATTCAGCGTCATATCCTGTTCTATTCCACACAGCATCTCATAAAAGAGTTGGAGTTTATGCCTTTTCTCTTGTTTCAAGTTCTACTTATCCGCTAGTCTTTTGGCAATGGCCAAAGTGCCTTAACGTTTGCATACGAACCACTACTGATTATTTCAGCTATACGTCTGCAATGGAACTTTTGAGTAATATTGACGTTGAATAGCATATAAGATACTATTGATTAAAATCTACTTAAACAGAATGTTTACTCTGTACCACAATGTAAACGTCTGGCGATCTTGACGCTTTACAGGCCTTTTGGAAAAATTAGCTCATTAATGTCAATTATGTTAAAGCTACTCTGGAATAGATGCTCCAGCGCCCGAAATTAGGATAAGGTCGGATGGACATAAATATAATGCAAAGGTTGTCTCATCGAATATCTACTAATATAGCAGTTCTACAAATTTCCCAGAAATTACTCAGCAGCGACTATAGCTATTATCTCCTCCTAAACCACTTGCAATAGCGAATTCTTCTAGACTAGGAGTTGGAAATCAAGTGATTGCTATCGGTAACCAATTTGGGCTCTGCTGCTATGACAACAGGTATTGTTAGTGTTAATTGCATAGTACGATTACTCCCAGCTGCTGGGGTCTAGGTCTTCAATACCAAATAAAATCTAAACTGACGCGCCAATCAATCCCGGCAATTCTGGTTGACCTTTGACGAATATGCAAGGTGACCTCATTAGGGAAGAATACTGATATGTTTTCTAGGACAGGTACGTCATATAGAATAGGACTTGCAATACTATTTCGCACAATGACAAGAATTGTCCTTATATTAATTGAAAAAGGGTGTTATATGCAACTTTATCTTGGGCTGAAGGGTGTACCTTGATCTCAGATCTAGCAGAAAATCCAGATACACCTTCTACAGTAACCAGTCTTACTGGTAATATGTGTATATACAGTTGCAAATGGTCGCGCTGATAAGGCTGTAGTCCTTAAGTACTAGAGATCAATATTCAAAGAAGCATGTAGGTGACGTAATAATAGCCTTTGATGGACCATGATTGTAGAATAGGGATCATATATTGACCAGCACAAATCTGTTGGTGACAATATCGGTTTAATGTATATGGAATATGGAAATGGACATGTCACAGACCTCAAGCGAATACTTGGTGTTTGACCATCGCCAGTTGCATTTCTTATTGCACAATTCGCTACTCCATCTTTACTACCCACATTCATGATTTGAATTTGTAGCTGAATGCAAATCAAGGACAAATTTCCTAAAATATTTTTTCTTTCTCTAAACATCCTCATTTGTTTAAATATCCTCCCTCGTCAGACGACACGTTTAGAAACTAAACCGTTTTGCAACAGATCTACCTGAACCAATCTTTGGAGTTATCAATATTGCTATGCCCACAACTGTAATGATTGCAATTATTATTCCTATCATTAAAAGTAATTCATGATCACCAGTGTTTAGAAGAAGTCGTTCGAAAAACTGTTTTCCGTAAGTGGTTATTCCCACAATCAAAAATTCATTAATCAAGAATTTCCCAAAAAAAGTAGCCACAATAAATTTCAATATATTGTATTTTGAGAATCCTAACACAATGTATACAACATCGTCTGGAATTGGCGTCGCTGCAACAATTAATGCAGCTCTCCAACCATATTTAGTTACAAATTTTTGGATATTGACCATTAGTTTGCTTTTCTTAATGTTTTCCTTTTGTAGAATTTTATGGCCAAAATAGCTTATACGAAAGATTATTAATAAAAGCGATAACATGAGGATCTAAATCTTTGTCTAGCGCAGCTAGAATGAGAATAGAATAATAAAAAGGCGGAAGGAATATTATTATGCTACCAGCAAAGCTTATTAAAAATATACCTAGGTATCCTGTTTGGCTAAAGAATGAAAAAAGGGGGTTTATGATATACTCAATCATAGATAAAGAATGAAAAAAGGGGGTTTATGATATACTCAATCATAGATAGTACTCAATTAGTTGTTTTTTTTGCCTCCAAAGTATGTCGTGTTCTGATAAACGATAATATTATTGTGACAGACAGAATGATAAATATCACTCATTCACGGTAGGGATGTACCTCTAGATA
>AF_2010_repII_A100DRAFT_1000133_pt1 | contig 12073 bp, 13 predicted proteins | sample AmaForreplIIA100_FD_9198 | JGI IMG/M metagenome (IMG submission 9198) | reverse complement strand
AGCCGAATAATAACATTAGAAAATTCTTATAATTTGTTTTGTACCATGAAAAGAACTTGAAACTAATTGTTATGAGAATAGCAGTGGCAGACATGGAACTAATAACGTTAACCAAGATATGATAATTTGTATTGTCACATAGACTAAAATGATAGGGGCAGTTTAGAAGATCTGAAAACAGCATTGTCCATAAAATGCACAACAGGAGTACTGCTACTAGTACTACTGATATGAATAATGCTTTAACAAGAGAAGATCTGGAATAAACTTCTTTGATTACACGTTTAGTGTATGCCAAAAGAATAAATGAAGCTGTACTTATGATAACCATTGTAGTAACAAACAGAACATCTTCTGAAGTATTACTATAGGGTAAGATTTGTCTTGTTGTTAATAAATCAATTATTATAATAGTACATAGGACTGCTAAAGTTGTAATGGCTAATCTGTTGCTCACACTAATGCTCGGAAAAGGGAAAGTAATCGTTTTCATACACTCATAGGCGGCAAAATTTACCGTCTTCCATAAAAAGAGAATGAGATCTTAGCTATATAAGGTTGCTTTAAGAATAGTTATTATTGTTTAGGTTCTATTCGTAGTACTTAAGTCGCTCTCCGCCTTGGCCCGGTACGAGCATCATAAATTGCTGCCGTCTCTGTCCAAATAATGGTTGTCTATATTTTCTACAAATAATGAAAACATATCCACCTGCTTAAGAGTAAGGGTAGCTCTATTACCATTAGGAGTCATTGAGTGGTGTGTAGCCTAGAGTGGGAAGGACCATTAGTTTAACGGGACTATAAATCGTTTATCAGCTACGCAAGAAAGAGTAATATGAGAACACCGAAATGTAATGAGGGTTTGGCACATCTAGTGAAGAGTACTATGCTTATGCGCTTTTGAGACACTACCTTTGGTAATTCCTCCGTCCTGTTTGCTATTAGTTTGAGAACCCCCAATTGAGGACGCTGAATTGATGAGGTGATTATTATAGAATATGTTATTATTGTTATTATTACTTGATGCTACTTGTGAATAAATCCCATAACGAGAGGAGTTCTTTATCACATTAGAATAGAATGTGTTTCCTGAAGAACCAAAAGTCAAACTAATCCCAGTTTGAGAATTTGATATTGTGTTGTTGTATATCTTATTGTTACTTGACTGAGAAATGAGTATACCATTTACTTCATTAGAGATAACGTTATTTCTTGCAATGGAATTAGACATATTTCTGCTAAACATAATTCCGGCATTGCCATTGTGATGCAGTCGATTATTCTCAATTAACACATTATAGCAATTTAAAGAACAAATGATTCCCTGTGCACCATTATTATAAACCAGATTGTTTCTAATCACTATATCATGGGTTCCTGTATGTGGATCGAGGCCATAGTTTACATTATTGTAAACTTGATTGTTCTGTAGAACAAAATGACTAATTCCGCTTGAATAGAAACCAAAGTAAAGATCGTGAATCCTGTTACCGCTTATAGTGCTTCCGTTTCCTCCATAATAATTAAGACCGCCTGAGCCTATGTTTGAAGTGCTCCCGCTTTCATATCCCAAATAGGCGATCTCGGAATTAGCTATGTTGGTGGTACCTGTTGCATCGTGCTCAACTTTAATGAAAGGTCTAGGCGAACCAAAATGTATTATGTAACCATTGGCAGTTGCTCCTTTAGTTCCAGGAGCTACTGCTTCCCTTGACCCGTTTGTTATTGCATAATTATTGGTTGTTGGATCCCATGAAGTTAGCTTTACATTATCAATTGATAGGCTTCCATGTACATCTATATGGTAGGGTAGTGGGGAGGAGGCAGCGTATCTAGCACTGGTAGTAGTAGGATGTTCTGAGCTTATCTTTAGCCAGTTAGTATCAGTAGGGTTGATATAAAACGTAGAACCCTTGGAAATAACTAAGCTTGCCCTTAGGAGCCATGCTGTCCCGTTACTGGCGGGGGTAGTAGGTTGTTTGGTAAGTATATCGGTACTATGTAAGTGGTTGTATATGGAAGTCAGATTTGCAGAAGGACAAGATACGGTAATTACTCTTGTCGCTACATCATAGACAATACAAGATAGAGACTTAGATTGAGCAGAACTAGCAGAAATAGTTATAATCGAATATGCATTTTGCGAATAGTTTATCAATAATTGACTAGACACCGAAATAATAAGAAACGTGATGATCAATATGGATGCTAGAAACGACAAATTTTTTCGACCGGATATCGGAATATTATTCTATTCATATAAGTGATGTGGTGATACTTGCTTATGCTATGCCTTAACAGCGTATCTACTCAAATCACCCATATAATCATACTTGATAACCGTAGAACCGTCCGTTAGTCGGGTCAGCAATGCTAAGAATTTCGACTCGATTGTTATTATGATAAAATGCAGCAATCGATTTCGTCCATTCTTTAGTTGCTTACTCAATTGAAGATTCTCTGTTGCAGTATTATTGTAGCAATTCATCTTTGACAGAAAAATAGTTACGAAAGCCTATATACTTGCCGGCGGAGTCATTGATCAATAATAATGAATAAGCGACAGTCCTTTAATATAGTTGCAATAGTAGCCTCCACAATAATACTAATGTGCTTGGTTTCCGTCCCACTTCATCCTAATATCTATTCATTACCTAGCGGCCGCGGTCATTCATTTGGCCCAGCCGGTACTGGAGGTATTGGTACTACTAGTAGTCCCTTATCGGGACCTCAGATAAATGGTGGTATAAATGGACTTCAGTTGGGACAGCATCCAAATACGGGATGTATGGCTCCTAACGCTCTATTTCCACAGGCTGCTAATTGTGGTGGTCCAGCTATATTACACCCTTCTAATACTCCAAACACCGCGGTAGTTCAGCCCAGCAATTGTAATGTCCCAACTTCAGTACATACAACTAATCAAAAGAATATTGTCGTACATCCTGCCGCCACAAATTGTGCTAACATTACACATCCAAGCAATGTCCCTAACACGACGGTAGTGCAGACAGAGAATTGCAATGCCCCTGCGGTTGTACATCACACCAACACTCCGTCTACTACTGTAGTACACCCGAGCAACTGCCCTTCTTCTTCTACTACTTCTAACGCCCTGACAGTCAATAATGTGCAGAGTTCGAGTAGTAGCGGCGGTGATATAACCCCTGTCGCTAATGCTGGACCAAACCAAAGTGTACATTCATCCGATAAAGTAACTCTTGATGGAAGTAAGAGTTCCGACCCAGATGGCCGCTCGCTTACTTATTCCTGGCTACAATTGGTCGGTGGCCCCGTTGTAATATTATCAGGTGGAAACGCTGCTAAGCCGACATTTACAGCCCCACAAGTTACAACCACGACCAACTTAACATTTCAGTTGATAGTGAATAATGGAAAAGTTGATAGTAGCCCTTCTCTTGTATCCATCACAGTTAAAGCCTAATTGCTCGCTAATTTGGCTTCTCTCACTCTAGCCCTTCTCTGAATCGAATAGAAGGCGTGCTCCCATTATAATCAGAGCTATTTACTTATTTTTCTGCTGAAAGTAAACCCATCTGAAAAATTATTCTTCTGAAATTACCACCATATCGATTTCCTTCGAAACCTTCTACTTGGGGCATAGCGGCAATTAATATTATATATCTTATATAGAGTGATGCACCTAAGGAAGTTAAAGGTAGAAATGGATATGCCGACAATAGTGTATTTCCAAATTCCTTCAGATGACATCGAAAGATCAAAAAAATTCTACAATCAACTGTTTGGATGGACCATCGACAAAATGTCTGAATCCAATACCCCGAGAGAAATGGAAAATTGGGAAGTGACAACAACAGATGATAAAGGAAATAAAGCATTGGGTGGAGGAATGTCAAAAAGGCAGATGCCACAGCAGCAAATCACTAATTTCATAGACGTAAAATCGGTGGACGAATACTCCTCTAAGGTAGAGAGATTAGGGGGTAAAATAGTTGTTCCTAAGACAGTAGTACCAGGAATGGGTTACTATGCAGTTTGCCTCGATACAGAAAACAATAGTTTTGGTATATACGAGTCACACGAGAACGCCAGATGAGCACCTATGCTAGACCGGAAAATACGGCTATATGAGGGAGAATACTTGTCATTTCGGGAGTAAAATCCTTGGCAATTTGTGACCCCGACCCACCCGCTTATTTTTTTCAGATTCCATCCCGATCTTCTACAGAACGGCTTTTACGCCCTTTTGTGAGATCTACTAATTTTTTCGTTTGTTCTATCCCTGTTTTTGGTACTAATTCTGGCTTAAGAAGACCTATCTGGACTAAAACCGATGCCTGATCCCAGTATATATGTTCATTAGAGATTTTATTGTTTTTAGAAATAGACTAGAGGAACATTTATTCGAACTTCCAGAGCTAGCAAGTGTTGTCAATAATGTACGATCGCTGTCGCCTGAAGGCGTGTACGCATTTGATGTTCTCAACGTCTTCTCTCACGCGTATGATATGCATGAAAGAAAAGTGCTTAATGATAACGAATGGTTTGGTTGGGTACAATGGATGCGCAACTGCTTTAGGCTCGGAACAATAAAAGAACACTGAAAGCGAATTCAAGAGAGTCAATGGTATGACAGTGTTTTCGCGGAATTCATAAATAAGGGAGTAATAGCCTATGTTGAAAGAGAAAACAAACAGGGTTGATATGTTGTGACAAATGTGACAAATCAAGTGCATGACTACTACCGTATTGTCTCTCCTCCATCAACTACAATTGTCTGTCCACTCACGAAGGATGTATAATCGCTGGCAAGAACCAATGCCACAGTAGCAACCTCCTCTGGTTTGCCTGCTCTTCCAAGTGGAATGGATCTGACAATATCTACCCTTTGCTCCGTTGTGAGTCTATCCCAATTTCTCTCAGTGGCTATAGTTCCAGGAGCAATGGCATTACACCTTATCCCGTATTTGCCAAACTCAGCTGCTATATGCTTTGTGATTCCAAGGTTAGCAGCCTTGGCTACTGTATATGGTGCACCCTTTATGTATCCGCTAATAGCAGGTGTAGAAGAAATATTAATTATTACTCCATGATTTTTTTCGACCATTATAGGCAGCACTCCACGGCAGCATCTGTAAGTCCCTATTGTGTCGACACCAACGACACTTTCCAAGTCTTGGTCTTTTATTTGTTCAAAGCTCGCGTCCCACAGTTCGTCTTTAATTGGATAACCTGCATTATTTACTAGTACATCAATTCGGCCATATTTTTTACGCACTTTATAAACCATCCCATTTACTTCGTCTGCCAGCAATACATCGAGCTTCAAACCGAGAGTATCGGTTTGATATCCCCTTGAGAGGTGCTCAGCTGTACTTTGGGCTTCCTTTTCATCTCTCCCTGTAACAACGACATTTGCACCATGCTCAGAAAAGAGATTTGCCATTGCTCTTCCATTTCCTCTGGTTGAGCCTGTGATAACTGCAATCCTACCATCGAGCAATCTTGTCAACTTCTTAAATTACTAAACAGAGGATCCTAAAATAGTAGGGTGTCAAATTTGTGATCGGCTTTTATTGTCAATAGAGAACACGATGACAAATCGCAACTCGAGAATCACATTTCGCATAACCTTATTTTATAAGTTGCATATGGAATTACGAACGCCTCTGCAACTACTTCACGTTCTCAACTAACAAATCAGCCATTGCTTCTTTGCTATGACTATTAATTAAGTGTGTTCTTAGTTCCAACTTAGATAATCCACTGCTCTTCTGGCATACGGAGCAGTTTCGAAATTCTTTTACGTTATGTAATAAACTTGATAACCCATGTTCGCATTTTGGATGTGCTGAATACACGGTGTGATCTACCATTTCTGAGTAGGATCCTAACTTGCCACAAATATGACACCTCGACATTCCCATTGCGATTTATGATTTTATCTTTCTTTTAGAGTTTATGATTTGATGTGTGATGATGTTTCGCAGGACAGGTTTTCTAACACATTCAATAAATAAATTGTTATCTATAACGCGCAGCAAAGGTATCAGATACGTCAGTCGATATGTCCCGAAGAAATTGTTCTCTGATTAGTGAACCGTAGACAACTAAATCACGGGCAAGAATTTTTAGACGTTTATCTAATAGTTGATTGATGATTTCTCCTTCTCCATTGAAGTCTTCCTCCCCATTTACACTTACGCCATAAGGGAGACTCCATCCGTAGCATTGACGTACAGCCGTACGCATTTGATCCATCACTGTTAGTCCCTTTTCATGAGAGCTACAAATATATCCGAAGGTCTTGCCAGCAAATTCTTCCCAATAGAAGTCTAAGAAATTCTTCATAACTCCTGACATGGAACCGTGATAGTCGGGCGATGCAAGCACAAAGGCATCTGCCCAATTCACGTCATCTATCATTCTTTTCATCTGATCATGATGTTCATTTGGCGTATCTGGATTAAACATTGGCATTGTAGTACCGCGTAGGTCTAGTAGACGTGTTTTGGCTTCATGTTTCCTTGCTGTCTCAAGTACCATTCTTAAGGCTTTGGTACCATACGAGCCGTTGCGCATACTACTGCCTACGCCTAAAATTTTGGCTGTCATGTTCGATTCTTGTATCAAGCTGATTCTTTCTTTTTAGGTTTTAGAATTGCTTGATTCTGGGAAAATTTCTGTCATTTTTAGTTCTCTGATCTCACAGGAATGATGCATGTAGCTCATTTCGTGGCTTTAACTGTCTTATTTCTAAAGCGCTTAGAACAAACCCAATATCACACATGCTACGCAAGTCGTGCTCAACAGAACCTAAAACCTGTGAACTCTTTGTCCACATGTGGACTAGCCACCTGTGAAATTACAGGCTTGGTTAAATTATTTAAGTATCATTTCCTAGTTTGTAAATCAACAAAAAAAGATAGGCAGGGAGAAGTAGAGCAAGGAATAGGTATCGACGCTTCACCGGTAGTTGTCTTCAGAGCTCTAAGTGATACGAGGGAGTTAACAGACGGGTTTCCAGACACGTTGTTTTTAACGGTAAATGAATTACTCTTCAAATTTTATGGCAATGTTGTTACATAAACTACATCTTGTACCCGATCTTTCTAAGGAAATGTTTTCTTTCTTCCATATCATTTTCCGTCTCTATACCTTTTGATTTAAATCCATCAACGACTCCAAGAACAGCTCTTCCTTGTTCAGTTTCAACAAAGATGACCTCGATCGGATTGGCACCAGCACAGTATATGTTAACCAATTCTGGAACCTCTTTTAGTCTAGGTAGAACGTTGATAGGATAAGCATCTCTAATTAAAATAAGTATACTATGGCCAGCAGAGAGTTTGTAAGCATAATTAGTTGCAAGGATGTCTAGATCAGTATCATTTCCTGCATGCCTTACTAAACATGGACCACTAGCCTCACAAAAGGCGATTCCAAACTTGATGTTTGGAACAGAGTTAACCAAACATTCCGAAACATCTTCTACCGTTTTTATAAAATGACTCTGCCCTAGTATGATCTGGACGTCAATCGGCAATTCTATTTTCAAACTTTGTATTTCCATTAGATAACCACATTGAACCGGATGAGGTTAATGGTAATTAATCTATGGGTATGGGATAGGTTATGTTTTTTTCAATGCACTTGATCTTATTCAATTCCCAGTCGTAAGTACCGCTCTGAATCGAACCTTACCGCTCATCATTCGCTCGTAGGCCTCAGGCGCGCGTTCCAGTGGAAAGACTTCATTCATTGATCTGACGCCTGAGAGCACACTAAATGATAGGGTGTCCTGTGAATCCATCGACGTTCCAATGGGCCAACCTACTATTGATCGGCGGGGGAACCACATATTTGGAGGAATTTCAAGCGGCTCATTTGAGCCTTCGTACACACGGAACACTCTACAATCCAGTGGGGCGCATTGGCATTCGGCGCACTTCATTTATCACAGGGTCCTACGGTTACTACTCTTGATGGAATACAAGAGATATGAAACTTGCCTTACTTTGATCGATATGTCAAAATGACAATAATTGGAATGGAGCACAGGAAATGATTTCACACATATTTCTCGTATTCTGATTCTTGAATCGAGATAAACACTCTCCTTTGGGCTATGGGATTTTTACTATAATGTTACCAATGATTATTTTAGTGCTCAAATATAATCTTCATTTTTGATCAATATATTATTTGGACGGCCACCAACGTTATTTGGTGTCGATCCCCTTTTGAAGATTCATCAGGGGAATAACCCCATTTTGTGAGCTGTTTGGGATTGCCCATGATTGTATGCACAATCCTGTAAGGGAGTAAGACATTTCCAATGAATATATTAGTGCTAGATTATATCGACAAATTCTACGATAATTTTAGCACTTCCTGTAAAGCATTCCAGATATAGCATACTTGAGCAATAACGCCTGAGACATGAATCACAAGCCGACGATGTTATCTCTGACGGCGATAGTGGCAGCGATAGCAGTAACGGGAATAGCAGCGATGGCCACTCCGGTTTTTGCAGGAGGACATCATCACCACAACAACGGCATAAAAGTGAATCAGAGCATAGACCAGCTCAATGTGTGTTCTGGATCACCACAGGAAGCACCAGGTTTGGTTGCACCACCACCACGACAAGCACCAACCATTTGTCTTAACGAAGGAAGTAACAATGCTGACATACAACGCTGATCAGAATGGTGCATCCCTTTATTTTTTTGCGACCCACCACAGAAATTCTAAAACGTCGCACGTAATCAGACAATCCACATTTTGACTAGCGGCTACGAGACGTGTAATCGATAAATAATTTAATGTCCAGTTCCAGTATGGCCTGCCAGCCACAGCACTCAGAGTCCTCTGCTAGTATTATATAATTTAGTGCGTATTATTTCACACCGGCAATGGGGTACGGGTCTCTTCATTTCCATCATTTTTACCATGGCAAGATTATGTCCTTGTCCATCGACAATAGCCTATTGTTCGTCGACGGGGTCAGGCGCAGATCTGATTTTTATATCGATCCGCTCGAGCCAACACCGCCACCTAACTCAATCTTACGACAATGTATGAACCTTGAAATAACGATAATAAGGATACAACCAACAAATTGCTATAGCATTCGCAAGGGAAAGATTCACCCCTTTAATGATGTTCTAGCTTCTAAACTATGGCATTTTTCATTTGACATGAACGGCAGCCTGAAACCGTAATGGTAAATGAGATACTCCGTGGAAGAAAAGGCTTTGAAGGGGCTGTAAGTGGTCACTATCACCATCAAGCGTTAAACCTTGTAGTCTCCGAAGAATTATTCTCAGTACTACTTGTCCCTCCAGGCGGGCTAAAGGAGCACCCAGGCAAAAATGAATTCCGTGACCAAAAGCTAGGATAGGTTGACGGCTACTACGACTTATATCAAAACGCTCTGGATCAAGGAATACCGACTCATCATGATTAGCTGATCCTATCCATGCAATAATCCTCTGCCCTGACTGTATTTTTTGTCCTCCGAGTTTGACATCTTTAGTGACAATGCGGTTTACTGCCTGAACAGGTGATCTATAACGTAACGTCTCTTCTATCGCCGACCCAATTAAAGAGTGGTTCTCTTGTAGAAGCTTAAATTCCTGTGGGTTTTGAAGTAGCGAAAGAATTGTATTTCCAATAAGGTTAAATGTTGTTACGTGGCCCGCTACAAGGAGAACCCTACAAAAAGTGAGGATCTCCTCTCTCGACAAGTGACGTCCATCTGCTTGGGCTCTTATCAGATTGGTTATAAGGTCTTCTCGTGGTGTTTGAGTTCGTTTCTCTATGATGGCATTAAAGTACGAGTCCATTTCTTCTTGTATTCTAACTACACTTTTCGTCGGGCCAAGCTCATTACTTTTGCCTGCACCTTCAGCTGAGCTACGCAGGGCCTCGGAATTGAGAGCATAATGGAGTATATCCGCCCACTGATGGAACAGCTCACGGTCTTTGATCGGAACACCAAGCAACTCAGCAATAATAGTTACTGGCAATGGATAGGCGAAATCACTTATGAGATCCATGCTCCCTTTTTCAACTATTCGATCCATTGTTTCATTTGCAACCTTGTCTATATGTGGTTCCAGCTTTGCTACCATCATGGGAGTAAAGGCCGCAGCAATTACGCCACGCAACGTTCTGTGATACGGGGGATCGGATTGGAGCAAGCCAGGACGCAGCGATCGCGAGAATGTATTGTTGGCTGACGAAAAGGTCACATAATCTCCTAAGATAAACTGCACATCGTTGTAGCGAAAAACTCCCCACACATTATTTGCTTCATCATAGACTATGGGATTAACATGCCTCATGGCTGAATAAAATCCGAACGGAGAAAGTCTTTGGTCTGGGCTCGGGAATATGTTCACTATTTGTGCAGAATCGCAGAACCATTTTAAGGTTTCATCGACCATTTTTCACTCATTCGGGCGATTTTGTATTCTTTTTAATTAGTGGCTTACTGGCCCCGTCAGGGGATCTGAGAATAACCACCCCTGACCAGTATCAGTCGGGCCATAAGCATACGACTATCATAAGTTAGTGTCCCAACGCACTCATGATCATGATATTAATTCGACTAATCTTTACTATCCTTCAAGCTAGCTGGCATCTTTATATATCCGGGTTTGAATTCAAGAGAGAATGAAACCTAAAGTACGGTATATTATCTTAGCTCTTTTGATCTTAATCCCATCTATAATTAACCTATTAACGCCGCTTTACAACAGGAAGTTACCCGAATTTCTTGGGATACCTTTCTTTTATTGGTTTCAAACGCTCTGGATTGTTGTTTGTTCTGGGTTCTACCTAGGATTTGCACATTTGATGAATGGAGTAAAAGAGAAAGAGGAAGAGACCGTAAATAGATGACTAGTGGTGTTGAATTCAGTACCATAATCACATTTGCTGGCCTCTTTGCTTTTTTTATAGCTCTCGGATTTTATGGAAAATATTGGCGCAGAGGCAATCTAAACAACCCACTTGAATGGTCATTGGCAGGACGAAAGCTTGGTACCGCTCTTGTATTTTTTTTAATTGGTGCGGATATCTATAGCGCTTACAGCTTTGTTGCAGTTCCATCAGGAGTATTTGCAAAAGGCTCGCTCTACTTCCTAAGCTTCCCCCTAACATTTGGAGTAGCACTTGTTACCATGCCCAGGCTTTGGTCTCTGTCGAAAGTAAAAGGATACATCACAGCTTCTGATTTTATAAAAGACAGATTTAGTAGCACCACTTTAGGTGTTCTAATTGCAATAACAGGAATCGTGGCATTACTACCCTACATTGCTTTACAGATAGTGGGAATGCAATCAGTTCTTATTGTTATGCTTTCAGGTACAACCAACTCTCAGACCGTTGGGGAAATCTCACTCTTAGCTGCATTTGTGATACTAGCTGCCTTCACCTATACGAGCGGACTACGCGGAGCAACTCTTACTGCAGTGCTAAAGGACATAGTGATCTGGATAACTGTTATTGCACTTATACTTGTAGTTCCTCTGAGTGTTAAGGGTGGTTTTAGTAATGCATTCAAGGATGTAAAGCCAAGTTACGTGACAGTACCCAGTCAACTAGTTAGTGGCTATTCAACTCTGTTATTGGGCAGTGCGCTTGCACTGTTTCTCTATCCCCATGCAATAACTGGTGTTTTGAGCTCAGAAAGTGTACAGAAGCTAAGAAGGAGTATTGCACTTCTACCCCTTTATGGAATAGGAATCGCTATTATGGGGCTTATGGGAATTCTCGTATATGCGGTCCCATCTGCGATGAATTTTCTCTCACATTTTCCTGAAAGCACCCGTGGTATACTTGTGCTTCCTTCATTGATTTTGTACTCAATGCCATCTTGGTTCGCAGGCATAGCTCTTCTCGGCATATTCATAGGTGGTCTGGTACCCGCAGCAATTATGGCAATGTCTCAAGCAAATCTGCTTACAAGAAATATAATAAAAGAAATCAGACCAAACACGTCTGCGATTTCTGAGATCAGAATAACAAAAATTTCATCAACTATTTTCAAGTTTGTTGCACTGGGATTTGTGTTTGCCAC
>AF_2010_repII_A100DRAFT_1000132_pt1 | contig 12132 bp, 13 predicted proteins | sample AmaForreplIIA100_FD_9198 | JGI IMG/M metagenome (IMG submission 9198) | reverse complement strand
TGGGCTCTCCGAAAATCGCATAATTTAATGGAAATTTGCTCTTTACAAGCTGTTTGATTCCTGTAGCATTTCCTTCCTCGTCAACGACGGCGGCGAAGATGACAGTACCGCGCTGTTTCGGAAATTCAGACGCAGCCAATAACATTGCTATTAAAGCTGCCTTAGCATCTGAAGATCCCCTTCCGTAAATCAATCCATCTTTTACCATAACGGGAGTCTCGCCCGGTACCGTATCCATATGACCACAAAGCAATATTCTTGGATCGCCACTTCCCTTGATAGCAATTACATTCCCAACGCTATCAATGTGGGCGTCCTCAAAACCAAGCTCGTTGACGCAGGCCTCTCTAAGCATGTTTGCCAACACAGATTCTGACCGAGAAGGAGTGTAAAGACGTATGGTGCGCAATAAGAACTCCACAGCGTAAGTAGGCGAAACCAAATCCTTTACTTGCTTCCTAAATCGGACAAGTAATCTACCATCAGCTGAGGTATGTCGATGCCGGTTATCTTAACAGTATTCTTAAACTCTGTCGTATTGTTAACCTCGTGAACAATCAGTCCTTCTTCTTCGCTCTCCATCAAATCGACTCCGATAATCTTACCCCCGACAGCATGCGCAGCTTTTATGCATATTTCCTCTAATTGATTAGATATGGGACAACGCTCTGCCCTGCCACCGAGAGCCATGTTAGTCTTCCAGTCCCCTTCGACAGAATAGCGGTAAATTGCGGCCACGACAGCATCGTCAATCACGATTGCTCTGATGTCTCTAGGAGGCCGTTTCACGAATTCTTCTATATAGAAAACGTGGTAAAGAGGGAACATATGCATTCTATCTTCAATTACCGCTTTCGCGGCATCCCTGTCACGCAGAAGAGCAACTAGACGACCCCAACTACCGACCACCGGCTTGATAACTGCAGGATACCCTACCTCTTCAACCGCAGCGATTGCCGATTCCTCAGAAAAAGCCGAAATAGCTTTAGGTGTTTTTACCCCGGCGTTAAGAAGCCTCATGTGTGCGAATAATTTATTACCACTTATTGTCGCCGTCTGCAGCGAATTTACTACGATTGATCCGAGACCTTCAAATGCTGCAGTCGAGTGAAGGCTCCTAAAATAACTCACGCAACGTTGAATGACGACTTTATTCACATAGTGCGAACCATGTTCATTGAGAATGACGGAGACAGCCCTGCAATTAAGGTTGTTCACCGGGATTCCCTTACGTTTCGCCGCCTCATATATCGCTTTTTCTTCCCATCGGATATTATCGTATAAGATGATTAGAGAAGAGAACGAGCTTCCGTTTGTTCTCACTCCCCCCAATCCTCACCCACAATTTGGGCAGGTTTTATGTTTAATTTATCTCCGTCTCTCACCAGCTCATAACTTGTACCGCAGTCAGGGCACGTTAAGATTTCTCCTTCTATCGAATCCTCAGGAATTTTAATTTCCGCATCACATTCCTGACATTTGACCACGGCTATACTCACTCCTTAGTCATCCTCTAACGAACGTTGGGAGGAGCGTCGTTAAGTATCTTTCTCTCTAATCTATCATCTAGATATAACTCCAAAATATCCCCCATGCGAAGTTGCTTTAGTCCATGTGCTAGAGTTTCAGCCTCTTGATTGTCAGTTCTTAATCCTAATATAGATAACAAGTATGCTGCGCCATTCTTACCAGCGAGTTCACCGAAAACTATCTTGCGCCTGTTGCCTACGCTCTTGGGCTCCAGAATTTCGTATGCCGATGGGTTTCTCAAAATTGCTGCGAGGTGCGTACCTGCCTTGTGTTTGTAGGCACTTTCACCCACAACGGGTTTCGACTCCGGAACCACTAGTCCTGTATACTGAGAAATAGTTCTTGATAGATCTTTTAACATATGCAAACGCAGATCATTGTTACATTTGTAAATCAGGGTGAGGGCAACGGCAGTCTCGGCTAATGTGGGAATGCCTGTTCGTTCTCCTAAGCCATCTACGGTTGCGTGAATCTGGTCAGCCCCACCATCACATCCCGCAAGAGCATTTGCCAGCGCCAAACCTACGTCATTGTGGCAGTGCACATCTAAAGACGTTTTTGAGGTGTCGATATTTTCATTTACCAACGCCACAAGCTTACGCATTCCTGTCGGAGTCATTATGCCTACAGTATCTGGTATACTTATTCGTTCTATGCCTACTCGGTTTACTTCTCGACACATCTCTAACAGAAAAGTAGGATCGGTTCTGCTGGCATCTTCCATCGTAAATCTAGCCTTTAGGCCATGAGATTTGATGTAGTCAAGTACCTCTAATGCTCTAATTTTAGCCTGTTCTTTCGTGATCTTTAATTTTGTGGATAGATGAATATCCGAGATTCCCATATACGTGGCCACCCACTTCGCATCACAGCGTAAAGCAACATCAACATCTTTCTTGATAGCCCTTACGTGAGCTAGAATGTCAGCTTTCAATCCTTGTTTTATTATAATTTTCGTCGCCTCAGCGTGGTCGGATGAGACAACCGGGCTAATTTCTATCTGATCAACGCCAAAAGAATCAAGCATCCATGCTATCTGAATTCGCTGTTTTACAGAGAATGAAACACCGGGATGCTGCTCTCCTTCCCTCAGAGTAGAGTCCAGAATCTTGATTTTCTTGCCTGTAATACTGGATTCGTTATATCTGTCCGCATAGTAGTTAGGATCCTCCGAGTTTGGTGACATATCTTCTCAGAAAAGACATAATTCGTAACAGATATAAACGTTATCGCAGATCAGAAACGCCGAAACTTCACCCGAGTAATATTTACGATCTAATTTGATGCCAAGCGTGAAAAAAATCAGGAAGGAAAAACCTGAGGTTCTACCTTAGCGTTCGGAGTATGATGACGGTGTTGGTGTCATGGACCCCGTCGGTCTTACGGACGTCATCTACGCATTTATTTATTTCACTGATACTTGGAGCTGATAATATGACGGCTATGTCGTATTGTCCGGTAATTTCGTAAATTACCCGCACTCCTGAAAGCTTCATTAACCCAGAGGATACTGATGCAGTGTCGCAAGAAGAATTTACTGAAACCAAAGTTATCGCGCTCGTCTTTTCGGAATCGCCCAAGTCAATGGTAAATTGCCTGATGACTCCGTTATTTACCATATTTTTTACGCGTCTTCTTACTGCCGATTCTGACAATCCTATCTCGGCTGCTATCTCGACAAAGGGCCGGCGAGAATCTGCCTCTAGAATTCTGATTATTTTTTCATCTGTGGAATCAGAACTATTGGACATGCCGTCGTTTTTCCTCTTCGGAAAGAACCTGATCGATTACCGAAAGTGCATCTGAAACGGTATCCTGGTCCATTACGAGAGGTGGGAGCAATCTGATAATGTTTCTCCCTGAATACAACAGTAGAAGTCTTCTCCTAATTGCATCTAGTAGGATCTCCTTAATATCGAAGCGAAGCTCCAAGGCTAGCATCATACCAATCCCTCTTACCTCTCTTATTATTCGGTGTTTCTCCTTCAGGATTAAAAGTCCTTCCATAAAAAATTTGCCTACTTTCGAAGCGTTGTCAACCAATTTATCCTCTGTCAAAGCCTCCAAGGTAGCGTATCCTGCGGCACATGCTAGTGGATTTCCTGAGAAGGTAGATGAATGTTCTCCTACCCTGATGCATTCAATAATTTCCGGCTTTGAAAACGTTAGCCCCATTGGAAGACCCCCTGCAATGCCCTTTGCAATACACATAATGTCGGGGACAGTATTCCAATTTTGACCCGCCCACATCTTCCCAGTTCTGCCTAGACCGCTCTGAATCTCATCGAAGATAAGAACCAATTTGTGTCGGTTACATATTTCGCGTATACTTTGGACCACACCGTCCGGTGGCACGATGATCCCTGTTTCCCCCTGAATAGGTTCTAAAATAACGGTACCAATTGTGTCGTCGATCGCATCCTCTACTTTTGAAGCATCAACATAAGAAACAAATTTCACGCCTTCTAAAAGTGGGAGAAATGACTTACGATATTTTTCATTATGTGTGACCGAGAGGGCTCCAAAAGTCTTTCCATGGTAGCCACCGTTCATTGCAATTACTCCAGTCTTCCCGGAAAATTTCCGAGAGAACTTGAGGGCCGCTTCTACTGCTTCCGCGCCACTATTGCTAAAGAAAATTTTATCTAATCCTGGGGGTCCAATTCTTGCTAGCTTTTCCAAGAACCTCAGTCTTGTGTCGTTGTAAAGTGACATGTGGCATACGATCAATTTTTCTATTTGGTTTCTAATGGCCCTGACAACCCTATCATTGCAGTGTCCAACTAGAGCGACGCCATAGCCTCCCATACAGTCAATATATTCTACATCTGCCGTGTCCCACACTTTTGCACCTCTTCCTCTGACAATATTCACAGGAAACCTTTGAAATATGTTAGCTACGTACTTGTCTTCCTCGTTCATTTCTTAGTGATCACAGTACAGTTTTCATGCATTATTGCATTTGAGAATGGATACTCTTTTTGACCTGAGGAAATTATGGCTTCGCCAACCCCCATTTCCAATGCTTCGATAGCAGCCAAGATTTTTTTTTCCATACCAAATCCGATCTGTGGCAAGGCTTTGCGTGCCTGCTCTAAACTCATGTGCTTTACCAAGCTGCTGTTTAGTGTAAGGCCGTTGACGTTTGTGATAAACATCACTTTCTCTGCCTTCAGCGCCCCAGCTACATACGCCGCCGCGCGGTCACCATCTACGTTAAGGAAATCATATTCCTCGCTCAATGCAACCGGCGAAATCACTGGAACGTATCCATTTTCTAACAATAGAGTAATCAACGACGGGTTGACCGAAGTGATTTTCCCTGTATACCCACCATCAACCATCATTTTCCTGCCTTTGCTGTTTATGATTATAAGCTTCTTCTTTCGATCGGCCCTCAGCATTGCACCATCAACTCCAGTTATGCCGGCCGCTTTAATATCATGTTGGAGCAGCATCCTAACTATTTCTTTGTTAAGCTTCCCTCCCATCACCATAGTGTAGATTTCCGCAGTCTCCTTGTCAGTGTACCTGCTTCTCACACCCTCGGGTGAAACGACAAAGCCCTGTTCCTTACCGAGCTTGTTAGCTGTGACAGTAACTTGGTTACCACCGCCGTGAACAACTACCAATTTACTCGATCGGGATATCTTTTTCAAGTCATCAATCGCGTTGAGGTCAAGCCCATCCACTATACTTCCGCCGATCTTAACTATAATCATACCGGCGTAAGAGGTGTAAAATTAAGACCATCCGTTTCCTTATAACCCAACATGATGTTCATGTTTTGAATCGCAGAGCCGGCAGCCCCTTTCATTAGGTTATCGGAAGCTGAAAGGGCGACTAATCTTTGGTTTTCGTCATCTATATCAAAGCCAAGATCGCAGAAATTTGAGCCCACAACGAATTTTGGATCTGGAAACTTGTACAAGCCTTTTTTGTCACGGATTAGCCTAACAAATGGTTCATTCTTGTACGAGCTTCGGTACAGTTTCCACAAATCAAGTTCGCTTACTGTTTCGGTGAGAAACAAATGGTTAGTGGTGAGAATTCCGCGAACCAAGTTTACCGCATGTGGGCTCATGCTTACCTTTATTGCCTTCCTAGCAATCAGTCCTAATTCTTGTTCAATTTCTCCAGTATGTCTGTGTTTGGCAGGTTTGTATGGTCTTATCACGCCGTACCTCATGGCATGATGTGTTCCTGAATTTGGTTTAGCACCAGCACCCGAAGAACCTATTTTGCTGTCAACGACAATATGTTCAGTATCGACAAGGTTGTTTTCTATGAATGGCTTGATGGCAAGAAGAGAGGTAACCGCCATACAGCCAGGGCAAGAAACTAGCTGCGCTCTCGCTATATCTTGTCTATGAAATTCTGGAATACCATAGACAGACTTTGACAATAGTTCAGGGACCGGGTGTTCCCAGCCGTACCACTTAACGTAATCCTTTGGATTCTTTAACCGGAAATCCGCAGAAAGATCGATAAGCTTTATCCCCCTGCCGTACAGTTCCTTAATGATTTGATTTGATTTCCCGTGAGGAACAGATGTAAAAACCATATCGCAGTTGTCTGCTAGTTTTTCTGGGTCCATCGACGAAAATGTGAGATCTATGAACCCCTTCAAGCTAGGATGAACGCGATGTACATATTCGCCGGCTCTTTGTGTCGAAGTAACAATGCTGATTTCTATGCGAGGATGTGACACGAGCAATCGAAGTAACTCGCCTCCCACGTAGCCCGAGGCACCGACTACACCTACCTTCATTTTCGAGAATATCCTAATTTCTGGAGGGTTCGGATCTTATGAATTTTGTCGTGTGGGAAATGTCCTTCTGATTGTAACTCTAATTCACATTCGCCTCATATTTCTTAGCGATAATAGCTATCTTATTTCTTAGCGAAAGCAACGCTATAGTCTATAATAGCACCCGGAATATCTCTAGCAGAAACACTAGAGGCGCCGCGAAATTCGACCGTGTTGTTAATTTCATGTACGACTAGGCCCCTTTGGTTATCTTCCATTAAATCTATGCCCAGCACACCGCCTCCGACCGCGCACGCGGCTCTCAACGTGATATCTTCTAGTTCGGACGTAATAGGGGCATTTTCAGCCCTGCCTCCTCTTGCTACGTTTGTTCTCCACTCGTCGTCTGGAGAATATCGATAGATCGCCGCAACGATTTCGTTACCTACTACAATGCATCTCAGGTCGCGTGGAGGTCTTTTAACCATTTCTTGTAAGTAATAAATACGAGAAAGAGGGTTGTCATTTTCTTCTCTTGTCTCGAGTATCATATTAGAGGTTTCTTTGTCTCGCAGCGGATAAACTCCTCTTCCCCATGAGCCAATAACCGGTTTGAGTACGATAGGAAATCCCCTAGAATGAATGACTCGCAATGCAGCCTCGGCACTGAACGAAAAAGACGTTCTGGGGGTGGGGATATTGTTTCTTGCAAGGCAGAGTGATGTTAGAAGCTTATTGCCACAAATTTCGCCCACTTTGAACCCATTGATGACAAGAAAGTCCAACGACTCCAAACAAGCAGTCAGATATAAGCCTCTAAAATGGCTTACACTTCTTTGAAGAATTACATCTCCCAACGCAAATTCATTTTGTTCACTCTCCGTTGTAATGCTTACTTTTCTTGCGTCCATCATTCGCGCCACTAGTCCTTTCTCTAGGGCTTTATAGTAGATTGATTTTTCTTCGAAGCGCACTTTGTCATGCAGGACGCAAAGTTCTACCATCTATTGCCCCCAGTCTTCACCTACACTTTCGGCTGGTTTCAGATCCACACCATTCTGAGTCTTGTTCGCGATCTCAAAATCAGCGCCACAGTCAGGACACGTTACGATTTCTCCGACCAATGAATCATCGGGAATTTTGATCTCGGCACCACATTCTTGGCATTCTTTATTCATATATTGTTAACATCTCCGTTTTCGTTCTGGGAGGATCGCGGCTCCTTTGGCACAAGATTAGCGATGGTCGACTGCAGTCCCCACAGCTGAACAAATCCCTTGGCCGATGATTGATCAAAAGTCGAGCGAGTTGTAAAAGTCGCTAGCTCATTTCTGTAAAGTGAATTTCCAGATCTTCTTCCTACAACTCGAATGGATCCCGTTTGCATTCTCAATTTTACCTTTCCGCTAACCTTTTTCTGGGTTGCATCTATAAATCTATCCAAATGCGATCGCAGCGGATTCTTCCATAGGCCCGAGTACACTAACCAACTCCATTGTTCGTCAACAATACGCTTGAAATTTAATTCATGAGCGCTCAGAACCATTTTCTCTAAATCCTTGTGGGCTTCAAGAATTACTACTGCAGCCGGAGCTTCGTAAATCTCCCTGGATTTTATTCCCACGACTCTATCTTCAATATGATCAATAATCCCTACCCCAAACGATCCTGCTTTTTCATTAACGTACCGTATTAGGCTCGTGATATTCATCCTCTCGTCGTCTACTGCAACTGGAATGCCGTCTTCAAATTCCAATTCTAAGTAGCCTGGGGCATTATTGTTGAACTTTACCAATTGAAAAACATCAAATGGCGGTTCGGAGTATGCGTCCTCGATTAATCCTCCCTCGATTGACCTGCCCCATAAGTTAAGGTCGACGCTATACCTTTTCGCCTCTGAGCTAATGGGAATATTACGCTCGCGAGCGAATTTAATTTCTAGGTCCCGTGTTAAGTTCATGTCTCTAATTGGCGCAATAATCTTCAGGTCCGAATCAAGAGACCGAATTGTGACATCAAATCTGATCTGATCATTTCCCTTACCGGTGCAGCCATGTGCGACGGCGACGGCCCCAAGCCTATGTGCTTCCTCGACAATTCTGGTTGCAATGAGCGGTCGGGAGAGTGCAGTTGCCAATGGATATTTGTTCTGGTACAGGCCATTCGACTTAATGCAGGGGATTACGAAGTCTCTCGCAAATTCTTCCTTCCCGTCTACAAATACGTGTCTTGTAGCACCTATGGCTAAGGCCCTTTCTTCGATTGCTTTGAAATCTTCATTTTGTCCACAATCTACTGTCAGTGTGATGACATCGAGTTTGTGGAAAGTACGCAAGTATTCTATGCACACTGAGGTATCTAATCCACCAGAATATGCTAGTACAATTTTTTCTGTAGCCATTATGACGCTCTGCGGACGTCGGACGCTACATTTATATTTTTTGGTCAGCGCTGACCTAAGTGGTGTTCTATTGACCAATGTCGGTCAACGAAAGATCGATAAGTAGTGCTGTAAGAGAAATTATCAATAACGACTTGTCCTTTCAGGACTCTATTGAGCGTGGTTACTGTAATATCAGTGCAGTGGCAAGAATAATAAAACCGCAAGTCAATCGCTTGTTAGAGAAAAATATAAGAGTCGAGTCCATAATCACCGCACTTAAGCGATCGCGAAAGCTCTACGATATTCAGGACCGCCCTATGCTATCTATACTGGCAAGAAGCAGTATAAGTGTAAAAACAGATGTTGCAAAGATAAGTGCTGGAAAGGGTAAGAGAACGATGGAAAAGGTCGCAAGAGCTTTAACCCAGTATGCTGATGACTTTATTTCTGTGTCAGAAAGCGCTCTATCGATAACGATGGTAATTGATGACACGCTATTACACAAACTAAAGACAATCTTAGCTAAGTCTAACATTTTAGAAGTCGAAGCTGGTTTAGCTGCGATTATCGTGAATAGTCCGGAGCGAATTATTAAAACGCCAGGTTGTGCGATTGCCTTTTACAATCAGCTTGCTCGAAGACGTATTAATATCGAGGATACGGTCAGTTGTTATACGGATACGATTATGCTTGTGAATATGCTTGATGTTGGAAAGGCCTTTAATGCTTTGGCAGAGCTAATATCAAGTTGCCGTAGGGATCTGAAAACGAACGACAAATTTTTAAAGGCAGTAATTAGTTGAATTTTATTTTAATTGGATGGTATTAATACAGTGTACAGGCGCTACACCTTAGAAGAAATAAAACGCAAAATTATCAGTCACTTACAAAATAGCACCACTGGTCTATCAGGCGTTGAACTTGCGTCAGCAACTGGCACGAATAGGATGACAATCACAAAGTACCTCAACGTCTTGGCGACCTTGGGATTAATTAAGAAAAAAAAAGTGGGGTCCGTAAACGTCTGGTTCGTGGAGCCGGGGACGGTGGATTATGACTACCCAATAAGTTATCTTGAGGTCCAACAAAAATTTATGGACACATTACTAGCAGGTGACAGCGAACGGGCTCGAAATATCCTGATAGGCGTGATCAATGCAGATGTCGAATTACTGAAAATCCTAAGCGACGTTATAGTTCCTACTGTAAATACAATTAACGAGCTCTACAAAAGAGGTCGTCTAGGCAAAACAGAGAGAATCTTTCTGCTGAGTATGGTAGAAGAATTAGTTGATTTGTTGAGATTTCATATTCGTTCGGTCACCGCTGCACCCGGTGTCTATTCGTTGTTTGTGGCTGCATCAGAAGACTACGTTTGCCAAACAAAAATCGGAAAGCTCGCTTTCCAGATTTTGGGACTCAGATCGTCCTATGTTGGTGATGTAGGACGCGAGATAGATCCCTTCTTTGATATTGATTTCCAACGGTACGTATCAAAATTCTGGGATAACAAAAGAGGTTTATTGATTATATGTATCTATTCTTCAGAAGAAGGGGCTTCCCGTTTCTTGCATTCAGCCGCTAATGCGGTGAAAGAAAAATTAAACGCTGAAGTGAGGATAGTATTTTTTACGACACCTGAGCTTGAAAACACTCTCCAATCATTGACTAGTGACTACGTAGCAACGAATCTGAACTCTCTTATTGAATGGTTCAAACACGAGTACCCACAATTATCAAGTGACACAACCTAGGTAATAGGCCAGTAATGGCTTAGTTTGCCGCTGACATGTAACAAAACGTTATCGTAAGATACGTTATCCTAAGTCCTGGAGGGGGCTCTTGAACCACCATAATAGTTGCCAGGCGTCGAATCAAAGGCGGGGGCAAATGGATGTTAGAGTTAAACTTTTGACGTCATATAGTTCTGTTAATTGAATCACAAGACCGTGCCGGCCTGGTTGTATTTGCAGGGAGGGCTATTTATCTCCAGACCTTGCTGGCTGTTATTGATGAGTCACGCGCGCCAGAATCCGCATTTCTAGTACCGTTAATTGTCGCCGATTAAACACAGATTTTCGATCTTATCATATATTGCGTTAATCTCTGATTGGATCTCTAACCGTTCAACTTCGGTAATTGCGGCATCCTTCTTTTCATACAACTCTCTGATAAGTTTATGCAAGTTGTATTTGATGGCTGCAACCGATTGGTTCATTTCTCTTAAGGAAAGCAACGAATTAGATAGCGCTAAATGTCAAACAATTTTGGGTTCGTTGACAAATTTGGAGGCAACGATATAGACATGTTAAAATGCATGTCCAGTGGACCTTAAAAAGTCCAGTCATAAAACGATTTTCACTCAAAGGGGTTTACATCGACACCTTGTACCTCACGATAGACTATGGCGGTTCCCCCGCATTATGACGAGCGAATCCGACGATAATAACGTCGATGAAGATTATTTTAATCAACTGGTTACGACTCTTTTATCACCGTACTCGTATTCCCAATTTCATGTCCGCGAAAAGGAATCGATTACATGTTTATCGCACTCCTGAAGTCTGTCTGATGAATCCTTGATCTTGCTTTCAATAGAAACCGAAAGCCCATGCGGAGAAAGTAGAACCGCATCGACAATAACGGCGCTTCATCAACAGCTTCTTAAGTGAGCTCGGTCGTCGAGATTCCCCGTTACTCAATCTAGAATTGCAAAGTGTTAATTAAAACACTTTCTGCTAATTCTGTATCCGCATATTTTAGTCCGTCTATACTCTAGGCAGTTCTCCCAGATTTTCGGCTTCTCCTCTCCACCGCCTTAGGTTAGGTCTACGACCTAGAGAGCCTCATTTAAGATAGCAGTCATATTGGGAGTAATGATTGGGTAAAAGTTGAGCTTAACAATAAACATCTTAGAAATAGTTTACCAGAACTCTCATAGAGAGATTAGATTGTTTTAAATGCGAGGTCGTAGAGATTATTATGTATCAGCTTATGAATGATAAAACCGAGACCACGGGTCGACAGCCACCGAATCAGTGGGCCGAAATTATTGGGCAACTCTTTGATAAATTGGTTGGAAAGAATATGGCTATGACATATAGCTTTGACAACTTGACCATTGACCTCCCAAAAGCAGAAGGCCCTAATGGACAACTTATCGGTAGTGCTAAATGGACTATTAACGGCAAGGTGATAATTACCACAGAAACATTCAAGAAAGATGATGTCGCCTCCGAATCTATGGAACGTTAGACTTGAATATGATCAATGAAAACAGAAGATCTGGTCGCAGAATTATTCCCCTCGTTTTTGAGGACAGCACCACTGGGAGCAGTAAAATTCACTTTCACTAGTCATCCGCCCGCGAGGATCCGAATAGTAAAAGATAGAATCGATATAGGTCAGCTGCAGCCGCAGGGGAGTGTTCGATATACTCACCTTAAAAGATATCGATAGAAAAAGTTAG
>AF_2010_repII_A100DRAFT_1000131_pt1 | contig 12132 bp, 12 predicted proteins | sample AmaForreplIIA100_FD_9198 | JGI IMG/M metagenome (IMG submission 9198) | reverse complement strand
CCCCGCCGCGTCGAAAGTCCTCGACGAGCGACTGTCGAATAAGGCGGGGGCAAACGGCCTGCTCGAAGAAACCTGGATGGGTGAAATAGCGTGATTGCCTTCGCGCAGAGTCGCGACCAACTTTCGGTCGTCCGACCCTTCGATCGGAGCCTGGCCGACGTATTCAACCCTCACGCGCGTGACACCATTGCCATAAAAGCCAAGAAGCTCGGCCGTTTTCACCGAGACGTCGATAATGCGATCACGCGCATAGGGGCCGCGGTCATTGACGCGCACCACGATCGATCGGCGATTGGTGAGATTTGTCACGCGCACATAAGACGGCAGCGGAAGTGTCGGGTGTGCGGCCGAAATCGACGCCATGTCGAAAATTTCGCCGTTAGCGGTGTAGCGGCCGTGGAAATCGTCGCCGTACCAGGAGGCCATGCCCTCCGCCGAGTAATTGGTGTTTTCCTCAGGGATATAGACCCGGCCAGCGACTGCATATGGTTTGCCGACGCGATAAACGCCGCCGCCCTTTGGAACAGGCTGGCCGGGCTCAATGACGCGCGCGCTGGCGGCGACACCGTAGCGTGGATCGATCTTGCCGGCCATCTGTCCACCCGAGCAATTGGCAAGCACAAGGCCCGTGAGGCCGAGAGCGGAAAGCCGCGCGGCTTGGGCAAGATCAATATTGTTGAACGCCCCGAAGCGACCCATCCCGCGTCCGTCCCCGATTGACAACCCCCACAATACCCTGTAGCGCGGCCGACGGAAACCGCCCTTGCGCTTCAGTGGTAAATGGTTAGTTCCTCCACACGCCCGCAAGCCTGGCGGGAATAAACAAATCGGAATCGAATACAAGTGCGTTGAAGGCGTCTAGCGATCGCGTGAAAGCAGGCTCGCACCGCCTTTCGGCCGGCTCAGTCCGCCGGAAACCGACGACCATTGCGGTGTGCCCTCGAAACATGCCGATGCGAAAACCGCGCGACAAAGCGAACCGCTTCGGCAGATCATAAGTCCTTGGCAATTCAAGACAGGCGCCGCGCGCCGACAGATCGAGATCTGGCCGTCGATCGGTGTCGTCTTGGGCCCGACCAGAATTCATGCGGCGCGGGGGACCACCATCGCCGAACAAATTTCACTCCGGTTTCGCTCGCGGTGCGCCACACGACCCTGCACTCTCGCATCGAGTGGCCACCGTCAAAGGTCAAGCCCAGATCCTCGGGAAGTTCAACCGTGTTTACGATCTGTACGCGGGCGCCCGAGTTGGTGACATTGCGAACCACGCAGTATCAATCACCGACGACGTACCGAGAATGATTCTTGGCCCCCCTTTAGAACACGGGAGCGCGTTGAGTTTCTACGTTCTTGCACAGGCATCCTGCCTACTTTGATGTGAAAGCGTGCCAAATTATCAGACAGGTCGTGCGACTTGCTTTAAGCCGAATGCGTGTAAATAAACGGGACTTTTTTGTAGAACACCTTGTGCCCGGTGTCCCAAAGACAGAGGCCGCCCGTTTTAGCGTGCGGCCTCTTCCAACTCGCTGGCTTGCCAAAATGANCCAGCCGGTCGCTAGCTTTGCGTGATCGCTGACAGCGACCCCGTCGGTCGAACTCTATTTAAAGGTGGGAACCCTCCAGGCCAGCCACGTGAGCGCGACCAGCGACGGCACCAGAGCCGCGAGGTATCCCAGCATTAGAAGATTCATCGCTCCTGTCTCCTCTCCATCTCAGGTTTGGCGACTTTCTACCGGAGACGGCGATGACATGCTTTCAGGGGAGTTTTAGACGGGCTTTATTTTTCCTTGAGAATTCCTAGAACCGTGCCGCGCAACCGTTCTTTCGACAGTGCATGACGCCCCTAACCGCCCCGCCCCGAGGTATCTCGAAGGGACTGATATCAGGGCCAATTCCCAATTTGTTCTTGTCAGTGCCCGCGCCAAGTGCTTGAGAGGACGTCGCAAGAAGGGTGGCCGAGTAGTTTAAGGCACCGGTCTTGAAATACGCGTGATGCAGTCTCACTGAGTATCGCCGCGTGCGCTCCAGTCAGATTTTTCAAGCACTTCTGAAAACTGAAATCGCATGTCGTGTCATTCGGTGACAGCGAGTGCCGAGGCGTTTGTGTCCAAAATTGTGTCCAACTTTCCCGCACTCACTCGGCGGACTTCCAGGGCGCATTCCAATCTTCGGGGTTAAACATGGCAGTGCATAACATCGAGCAGACCCTACGATTAGGTCGGCTATCGCACCGACCGAGTATCTCGAATCAAACTACTCTAGAGATCACGGGCAGTCGGCTCAGACGCAGCAGAACTGTTCGGCATCTACACTTAGGGACCGCTAAAACTCACCTGCGGTCCCTATCTTTCCCATAAAATACGATTATCGGGTCGGCTATCGCACAGAATAAAAGCCAGCGTGGTGGGATGCTTCCCCAAGTCAGGCGTGTTTGCGCTTAGGGACAGCCCAAATCGCGGGAGACGGTCCCTATTTTTGTGCTTACTTCTTAAAATTGCTTAGTGATCAAATCGGGGTAACGAACCATGGATTGCGTCGTGCATCTGTACATGACGCCTGCACTGTACAATTTCCTGCCGCAAATCCGGCAGCCGCATATCGGCACCGTAGCGTTCAGTTAATTTCTGGTTTCGGTATTGGCCCGAGCGTCCGCATTTCTCACAGGACAGCCGAACAAGGTCGCCTGGATATTCGCTAAGGGTAAGAGATCCAGTCATCGCACTATTTCGCTACGACTAGCAGCAATAGAAAAGAGCCGCAGTCACACTACGCGGCTGCGGCTCTTCCCAGAGGGGGCTACCAATTCGGGAGGGGGCTGGAGAAGCCTATAAACGCTCTTTCCGCTGCGGCTGTGTGTCAAAAGATAATGGGCTGCAATTTTTTGACAGAAATTTTCTGGTTCACTTGCTGCTGTACCGCTCGATTCCGGCCACGACACTGCTAAGAATAGTTGTTGCCAACTTTCAATCGCCGGGGGCTGCCGCTTTTCACCATCGCGGCGGCCCTTTCATTGATCGGGGACGGCTGACGTACATGTGGACATAACTGACGGCCCTTTGTGGCCGGGAAACATCAGTGGCGAAGAACTTGCGTTCTTCTGTCTTGTGATAAGTATTTTTTTACCGAAATCTATACAATTGACCCCCGCTTTTCTGACGGTCGGACGACCGCCGTCAACCGGACCGTCCGGGACATAGGTGAATCAATGATCGGCAGGCTCTTTGAGGTATATGACGAGGCAGTAGGATCGGGCGAGCACGACCTCGCCTGCGTGCTGGAATGGGTAATAACAGCGTACGCCAAGAAACATGACATACCCATCGGCGTGGATGCTTTTGAGAGGCACGTGGTTGAAACCGCCGCAAATCATCGCAGGGCAAGCAATGCCAGTGGCTTAAAAACCTTTACGTCGAGCGGCCCGATGAGCCGCTCGTAGAGATGTCACAGCTTGACTCAAATGAATCTGACGGCAATGGCCTTTTTATAATTCGCAATGGGCAGAAGATCGCCAGTTACGAGGCCGGAGCATTGGTACCGTTACTTCCCGGAGTCGTCGTTCGTGTCACGCCCAACGGTGTTAGGATTGAAATGCCGCCGCACTAGGCGATGTCAAAAGGTTTTCCCGCCGTCTTATCCGTGCTGTGCTTCATTATCCGGTTGTTCCGATCATCGGCGGGAACTGGTGGCTCCTTCGTCACTGTGAATTTGGCCAGTCAGTTTCTCGACATTCTTTAGTGCCTCAGCGGCAATCAAAACGGGGTCGGATGCACCTTCCGTCAGCTGGCGGCGGATAGCGTCATGAAGGAACATAGGTACATTCGGATATTCGCGCTTCTGACGCTCAGAAATGTGCTTCCACGCCAGCCTGTAGGCCAGATTGTACAGTTCAATATTTTGCGCAATCCCGGTCATCAGAGGCCCGACCTAGTCCGCCATCAGCGTTTTCTGCAACTGCTTATACAATTGCTTGTCCGGGGCATCGTACCGAAATGCCGCGGCGAACTAGCGTCTCGTTCTTGGTCACGGGTGCGTCATCGGCGATCGCGATGGGGTGTCGCTCCGGGTCCGCTGTATCCCCTTCGAGCAAATCATCCGCCCTGACCGCGACCGTGATCTCCTTGCTCTCTTCAACATCGATTACCGGCAGCCCTTCGATCTTCATCACGCAAACACTCTACTAAGTTACATCACATAATGACCATATAGGTAAAACGCAGAGGACTGCCAGCGCACTTCCTATTCTCCAAACTCAATAAAGCCATAAAGGCTCTGCACGAGACCTAATCGACCTGATGGGGGAAATGTCTAGCAAGGACAGGACGGGAGGTCGCGGAAGCCCCGGCATCGCCTCCGTGGTGCCGGGGCTTTTCTTATAACGCCGTCACGTTAACGGCCACGATCTGCGAGCGGCCCTTTCATTGATTTGGCCGATTTTAGAACGTCCCATCAATCGCTCGTGTTACGGGGGAGCCTGCGGATTTTTGATTTTGATCCAGGGTTTCGACCGACCCGAGCGGTAAACCGATGTGAGGCGCTTCGACACGATGCCCTCCAATCCAAGATCGCACACGGCCTCAAACAATTTTTCGCCGTGACCTTCGGACCGCACCCATGTCGCGTCGGAGCTGCGCCCATCCGCAGAACTGCGATGCCTGCTTTACCGCCGGTTCCTCGCTGAATGAGCATTCATGGAACGGCAAACCTTGATTTTGAGTTGGATCAGGGTGCGACTCTCGATGACGAGCGCGAGTCAACTCTAGAAGAAAGGGTGGACACATTATGCTACGCACGATGTTTGCGATTGGTATTGCAGGTCTCATTTTTGCGGGCGGGTCCGTAACTACCCAAGCGGCACCCATCCTCCCGATGCCTACGGCCGCCACCGTTGCGATCGATAACATGACGGACGTGCAATGGGGACGACGCTGCTGGCGTGACCGCTGGGGACGGCTCCGCTGTGGTCCCGGCTGGGGTCCTGGGTGGCGCCCTGGTTGGGGCGGCGGCTGGGTTGCCTCGGGCCCTGGTTGGGCTCCCGGCTGGGGTGCTTGGGGCCCTAACTGGGGCGGTGGCTGGGGTCGCAACTGCTGGCGTGACGCGTGGGGCCGGGTGCGTTGCGGGTGGTGATTGCCAGAGGACGGTTGGCCCCGCGCAGTTACGTTCATCCGGTCTCCCGCGCGGGGCCAATATCGCCAGGAATGAAACCGGCGACATTATTATTGTATTATTGTCCTGATCGTTCGCTTTGCGCTGACCGCGTTTCCCGTTGCGCGACATCATGGATGATCGCTCCGCGAGCCGCTCTAATCTCTTCAAGCTCAGCCTGCTCGTCGTCTTCGTTTTTGGCATCGTCATCTCGAAGGGCTACGATGACGCTGCCGCAAGCGTGCCTAATATCGGTAACGCTGATTTCCCTAAGAAGCACGAGCCTCGCCGCCACGTGCGCGAAGAATTCGTCCCTGGCATGGTCATCAACAAGCGGAGCAGCCTTTAAACAAGATGGTCTCCTGTTCGCTGTCGAGTTTCATAGCCCGTACTTCCGCAAATCGGCTTTGAAGTCGGCGTCGTTAAGCTCCCCGTACTTGATCGGCTTCTGCTTTGCCTGCGCTACCCCGGACCGCAGCCGCAACCGCCATACGATTTGCTGTGGCGTCAGGATCGGGCACCGACTTCGCTGCCTTCAGCAATCTTTCCATTGCCTTCTTCTCATGACGCGCAATCCGCCGTGCATGTTCGGCTGAGAGGTCCACTGGTCGAACGCTTGAGCGAGAGTGGGATTTAACTGAGCTTCAGCCATGAGCCAGCGGCGAGTGAACTAATCGCCAACAGCGAGGCCCGATTCCTTAATCATCGCATCGCCCTTGCTCATGATGCTCTCAAACGCAGACGAGTCCTCACGGCGCCGCTCGTGCGCCGCCATCTGCTGGATCATTCTGCCGAACTGATTGACTCGGTGCCGCACAATGTCTGCTTTACCCCCGAAACGGGCATGTGTAGCGCACAAGCTCACGTCTGCTTTGGGGCCATAGCGGACATGCGTGGCTCCGGACTCCCGATATTCCACCGTCGCTTGATAAGCGAGGCTACTCAGCAACGCGCGAAGAAGCGGATTTCAAGGCGCGATGGAGTCAGGCTTGTTAATTCGCTGGAATAACTGCAATTACTTCGCCAGTCGCGGGATTAATTTTTCTGACAAACGGCGCGGCACATATCGAGCCCGCCTGCACCGTGCGGCGAACTCCGAGTTGGGAAGCATCGTGAACCCGTCGTTTCTCAGCGTGCGCTCTAGTGCTTTGCGGGCCCTCGCCTTCACCACCGTTATGGGCGTTGATTTGTCGGTCAGCACCTTTGAGAGTTCCACCAGCAGCGCTGGATAGCTTTTCATAATCTCCTTTTCGCACATTTCTTCGCTCAGCCCGTCCAGTGGTCGGTACGTTGCGTCCACCAACAAACACCCGCGCCGGCGAAACTCGCGCAGACCGTGTTCCTTGGTTGCTGGGTTGTAGCTCAGGACTTTCATCATTCTCTTGAACAGTGTTCCTCGATGGAGCCAGAAGGATCATAGAAGTACAGGCGAGGCTTCGGAGGACATGCGGTTACGACGACGAGTTTCACGCTCGCCGGTTCAAACTTGTACCGTAGAGTGAGACACTCACTTCTTAGCAACAACCCGCGCCGCCCCGTTTCAGTCCCTACGAGCAATGTCTGTCGGAGAAGGATAGGCATCCAACTCTTCAGCGTCAGCCTGAAACGTTCTCGCGCCGTCTTCGCCAGAAACCCGCCTTCGCACGGCCGATCAATGACACTGGAAGACGTGTAGCGATTCCTGAAGCCGGCGGCTATCCAGGATTTCAGCCTTGCCAGTTAGGCGTTGATATAGAGCAAGAACTCGTGTTTTAGCGCTGGCCGTCCCCGTTACTGGAATGAACTGCGGCCCGCAGCCAGCCGCAGCTTGAATGGCGAGTCTCCTTGATGTGGTCCCAGCACCACTACCGTTGTGCCTAACTTCACACGCTGGTACAGATCGATGACATCCTCGTTGGTCATGCGGATGCAGCCCGATGAAATCGCGTGGCCAATATATTCGGGCTGATTGGTCCCGTGAATGCGATAGAGGGTGTCCTTGTTGCCCTCAAAGAGATAGATGGCGCGAGCGCCCATCGGATTCTGTGGGCCAGGGCCGACAAAATTCGGCACGTGCATACGCTGTTTGATGTCCGCTGTCGGTACCCACGACGGCCATTCGGTCATGCGGCCCACCTTGGCCACACCGGAAAACGCCAGCGCTTCCTCGCCGACGGTGACGCCATAGCGGATCGCTTTGCCTCCAGGCAGCACATAATAGAGATAGCGCGCATCGCTATCGACGAGGATAGTGCCAGGCCCTTCCTTGCGGTGATAGTCGACGACATGCCGCCGGTAGGATTCCGGGATCCTCGCGGGTGCGTATGGCGCCGCCGCCAGCAATTTTCTATCGCGTGGAGTTAGGTTTGCTTCCGATGCCGGTTCAACCGTGGACTGCATGCAACCACCGAGCAAAACGCCGGCACCGAACAGGACAACCAACATCCCCCTCATCTATTTCTTCCCCTATTTCCCCGGAGCGAAATTTAACCGCCCACCGAGACAGCAGTTGGTTTGGCACGGCGACGGTTTTTCCGCTTCCAGCCGGAGAGGCAAAAAATACCGGATAGCCGCTACTTTAGCTTGTATAGAATTTCGGTCCAGAAAGCCTTGTGTTTAGAAATAGAGGCTCGCTAAATCTCCGCCACTGATGTTTCCCCGCAACACATGCCATCGGGCAGCCCGGCCCTAATAGCTAGGTCGCATCCCGCGTTTATCATTTAATTCCTAGGAAAATCTGAAAAATCGCACTCGAGGCCGTAGCCGATCGCTGCGGGCACGATCCGGTCACCCTGCTCCGCAATTACGCCAAACGAACGCGCAAAGCCGATACCAGTGCGGCATCAGTCATTGGCAACATCTCGAAAGGAATTCTTGGCACCTGAACGGCACCGAGATTGCGTCGAATATTGTGTCCAGGACGCGTTTTGTTCTAGAGATGCGGTCAGTTAAGTATTTGAATTATCTACACAGGAAGGGTGGCCGAGTGGTTTAAGGCACCGGTCTTGAAAACCGGCAACGTCGCAAGGCGTTCGTGAGTTCGAATCTCACCCCTTCCGCCAGATTNNNTTCAAGTCAGCCAGACGCATCCTGAGCCATCCTTAGGGCCGCGCGGGTATCAAAATCCGGCCCTCGCCAATGCCACAGCCTCATCCCTGTCCGCGTTGAGAGCGGAGACGGAGAGCGCATCACCGCCGCGTAAACGACAGCCTGCCAAAAAGATGTTTTTCGCGGTTGAATGTCTTAGCTCTGTCATGGTGGAACAGTACCGTGCCCTCCGTCACCGCACGTTGGAGGCCTACATGGCATCTATACTCCTCGCGGCGGGGATGGCACTCGCGTTTTGTGTTGCGGCATTGGTGGTTATCAAGCGAGAGAACGCCGCGACCTGAGTGTTAGGGACACAGTAAACGAAAGCCCCCGGTCACAAGCCGGGGGTTTTCGTTTCAGTGTGGTCTTTTTTCATTATGCGTAATTTCGCTAACGCCGCATCGGGCCGGTGCGCGAGGCCGATCACGAATGGACACTTTCAGCGACTGGCTGCACAACGCCAGTATTGATCGCACGTTGGATCGACTTGGAACACACGTCGATCCAAGCGCGCGGTTTTCTCTGCTTCGGTTCTTGGTCGCACAAGAAGCGAGGCTAGGGGACGGGCCAGACCAATTGAACCACACGGCCCGCCGTATTCGCGAAGGCGAGGCCCGCATCGACAGGACGTTGGCGGTCATCGAAGGCTTAATCGATCACGGGCTAATGGATCAGGAGCAATTTTCTAAAGCTTTCGCCGTTTTAACCACCCGCAGTCAAACCCTGTTGGAGCAATTGCATCGCAGGATGTCAGAAGCCATATCCTTGGAAACACGCCGCCCGTTTTAATTCCTCCACGCAGAGCAATCGCTCGCAGAAACATACAGAACAAACGGCCCGCAGCGTCACCCGATGCGGGCCAGTCGAAGGTTCTTTTCTTAGCCAACAGCTTTTATTTTATCGCCTCACGACGATGACACAATGTCTTTTTGACATATTGCCCGCAATCGCCAGCGCCGCCATCGGATCAGGATGATATCTTGCTCAAGATTTGCCGACTGTCGCGCAAGTGCTGCTCAACGATCTTCACGATGCGTTCGTAATCTTCGGCAATTCTGGCCATGATCTTTTTGGTTTCGGCATGCTTCAGATTCTCGGACAGAGTGAGAACCTCTTCCGCTCGAAATCGCCAGAATTCCGGATTTTGCAAATTGGTCGAGAGCATAGGGTCCACCGTAATTTGCTCGGTCACCCCCCAATACCGTTCCTGTGCCCTGATCAAAGCGGTGCGTCTATAAAATTTGACATAGTGCGGTGCGATGTTTTGCCCGCGTCATCGTTGTCTGGCTTCCGCCAATGCCGACATCGGATCGGGATGATGCGCGTCTAAACGTGCGGATGGCCGTCTTTATCGGCGCTGCGCTCGACTTCTTTTTCGCAATCGATGCACCTGAACGTCTGCCGCTCGAAACCGTCACCAAAATCGGAATGAGGCGTGCGTCGGACGAGATACATGGATGCGCCGCAGGTCGGACATGCAGGCCGATCATTTGAACCGAAGTTCTTGCCTTTATCTACCCGCACACATGACCTTATTGGCGCGCCGTGCGACCTTTAGCGGAATTTGACCCTCACTGTTTCACCATACGCGCACATCGAACATTCATAGGTTCGCTCTTCATAACCATCGTGTTTTGTTGGTCCGATGTGCGACAGAAACAACTGCAATCCGCAACTCGGACAGCGACGTCTGGCAATCGGCGGCAATGGCGACGGCTCAGGATGATTTGGCTGCGGCATGACGCACCCCCTTTTTGGTACAGGCGGGAGCGCGATTGGTCTCTCTGTCACCGGCGCGCCTGTGGGCGGGCCTCTGTCGGGGATGATGCATTCTAGGTTCTACTAGAAGCGCGTCTGTACGGTTTCAGACTCTGTCCGCGATGGTGCAGTGCGCTTTGCACAATTTTATTGGTCGGTTATGTCTTTTGACATGCCCTTTCGCTTCCGCCAGCGCCGCTTAGGTCCGGCTCTCCGCTGCCGCTTTCTCAGTTAGTGCTTCCGCGATGTCCGCTCTTACCCCGAAAGCGGACATGTGCGGTGCAACTAGGGATGTCTGCTTTGGGCCAAAAGCGGACATTCAAGACGGGTACGACCGTTCATCGAGAAACGCTATCGCCGCGCTATTGAACATGCGCGGGCGCGGGCGCTTTACCGATTCCGATCTGGTCTACTGGCTGGCCCGGCGATCCAGAACAACAATCCAGATCAAGGTTGCGATCATCAGCGTGCCACCGAGAGCCGATGCCATTGCCCAGTAATCTATTGCCGCGATTTGCATGTTTGCAGACTAGGAGGAGCGGCGAATGCCATTTGTGAAGTAGGTCACAAAGCGACGACAAATTTTGCCGACCCCAGAAGAGGCTCCGAAATAGTGATGTCACTACGGCCTTGCCTACATACGCCGATTGACCTGATCGTAGGCCACCTAGCGAGCCCCCGGATTTGCAAAAAGTGCCTGATTTTATTGGGGTTGCTGAGGGGAAGCCGTGTCCAATCCGCTTTACCCTCCCGCGGAATGAGGGTGCACGTCTACTAAGCGCTAAAAAGCGTTCCGACCGTTTTTATGCCTTGCCAGTCAATGCCGCCTTCACACGCTCAGGCATAAACGGAACGGTGCGCAGCCGCGTGCCGGTTGCGTCATGAACCGCGTTGGCGAGCGCTGCACCGACGGCTGCGCAGGCCGCCTCGCCGGCGCCGAGCGGCTTTTCGGTTGGACGATCGATTAGCTCAATATCGATCTTCGGCACCCCTGAGAACCGCAAGATCGGATAACTCGCCCAATCCACGCTCACGACGCGAGAGCGATCGAACATTACCTCTTCCATCAGCACCCGGCTTATGGTCTGCAAGATGCTGCCCTCTACCTGTGCCCGCACGCCGTCGGGATTAATGATCTGCCCGCAATCATGCGCACAGACGACTTTTTCGACCGCGATCTGTCCACTGGTCCGGTCGACCGCGACCTCCATCCCCATCCCCACATAGGTTTCGCTGTGCTTGTAGTGAACAAATGAGATGCCACGTCCGCGCGCGACGCCATTGGTTGCGCCGGCCCCCTGGTTAGGCCGCGGCTTCCAATTCATCAACCTAGCGGTACGCTTGATGACCTCGATGGCACGCGGATCTTTTAATCCACGTAGCCGAAATTCGACCGGATCAGCGCCGTTCGCGGCCGCGAGCTCATCCACGAAACTTTCCACCGCAAAGCAATTGGCCGGCTTTCCAGGTGAACGGATTGGAGCTGGGCGCAGTGGTGCGTCTTTAAGCCAATGTGCAATCACCTGAATGCTTTCGGCGGCATAAGAGGGATCGCCGTTCTGCGAAATCAACCCAGGGTTCAGGCCGGGCACATGATCAAGGCCCGCAGCCTCTGGCGCCAGTAATGGAATGTTCGGCAGCCCGCGCGTCGTCTTCGGAATCCACAATTCGGTCTTCCAATCGAGGATACGGCCGTCGGGCGCAACCGAGCCCGAAATGGTGATCAGCTGCGGCGGGCCTTTCGGGTCCCAGCCCAGTTCGTCCTCGCGCGTCCACTGAACACGAACCGGACGTCCCACCGCGCGCGAGAGGATTGCGGCGTCGGCTGCGGCGTCCTCATGGCCATTCATACCATAACAGCCGGAGCCCTCGAGATAGATCAGCCGTACCTTGTCCTTCGGCAAGCCGAGAAACCTGGCAAAAGTCGTCTGATTTCCGTGCGTGCCTTGCGATGCGGTCCACACCGTCGCTGCGTCCTCACGTACGTCGGCGATTGCGCAGGACGGGCCGATCGATGCGTGGCTTTGCATCGGCCAGTAATAGGTAGCGGTGAGTGCCTTCGCATCGTCCGGCGGTTGCGTGGTCGGGCTTCCCTTATTAACGAGCGTCTCATCAACAATGCCCGGATCGGCACGCAATGCTGTGGCGAGATCGGCCTGTGCC
>AF_2010_repII_A100DRAFT_1000130_pt1 | contig 12146 bp, 12 predicted proteins | sample AmaForreplIIA100_FD_9198 | JGI IMG/M metagenome (IMG submission 9198) | reverse complement strand
AACAATCTAACAGAAAGTTTTGGTTCCCTTGAAATGAGGAATTCTTATATGCTATTTGTTAATGTAGCTATAGAAAATCCATGAAAAAACCATTGATCGTAGCTATACTGATTGCTGCTACTTTCATTTTCGGATTGGTTAACAGTATAAATGAGGCATATGCATACGTGAATATTACCTCTCCTGTTGAAGGTCAACAAATACCAGTGGGAACTACGCTTAGCATAAAAGGAACATCCGCTGCTGCTAATGCTAGTAACCATTGTATAGTGTCTATTATTATTAATTCGATTTTCCCTTACCATAAAGTCGTTCCTACAGGTACTAATGATGCTAAAAACTACACTTCCTGGCAATTTATAGGTAATTCCAGCTACGGCATGGTCAAACTAGGACAAAATAAGATAACTAGTAAGTATTCTTGCTTCCCTAATACGGATATAAATAATTCACAACCTAACTTTGTAAAATATCATAGTATCAATATAACAGGAATAGGACAACAAAGTAAAACTTCAATCCCAACTGCTAAAGGAGTTCCGGGTATCTTAATACCACACTAATATTAAGTGCTGGCAGTTCTTCATTGCATCATTCAAGTTTTTCAAATCTGAAATAAAAACAATAGTGGGAATCAGTGTAGTATGAGTGATATTGAATGATGAGATCATTTGTGGTAATTGCAGTATAGGTATATCCCAACAATCATAACGGAAAATTTAATTTTAACTTCAAGATGGGTTATATTTCTTATTGCTACTTTGAATTTAATATTTGTGGCTTTTCAACTTTGATTTGCCCGATCTTGGGTGCGGATAAGAGTAAAAAACAACGACAATTCGCAAGCTGGCTTTATTCCAGCAGACCAGCTTCGTTTGTTACACCTTGGTCGTGTGCGACAGAGGGGAAGATAAGTAAAAAATTGGATTTAAAGCCCTTTGCCAATAAATGCTAGTCATTGAAGTAGAAGAAAAGAAGGAGACTAATGCATGCTACCTTTGCAAAAAAGAATATCCCAAAAATAGGCTTTCATTCCTAGACGATATGGCCATATGCCCTATGTGCCAGTCTATCAAAGGGTTACTTTATGAATGAAGTCGAGCCTGGGGCTATGGGATGATGGCAAAAACATTACAGAGGATTTAAAGAAAATATTCCAAATGACAAGAAGCAATAATTAATAAGTCGCTGACTTTATTTATGACGTTATGATTTACTTTTGGCAGACCTTTATTTATGACGATTTAGGGGGAGCGGACTGTGTATAGGACTAGCAATCTGATTATTATTAAATACGTTGTTCTTTGAGGTGGGATCCTGTTCAATTTTTAAGCCAGCTGGAGTGGTGGTGCTAATTATCTTGTTTGAATAAAAAGTGTTTGATGATGATCCATTATCTACTACTATAGCATGAGCCTTGGAATTGGTTATGAAATTTCCATATACCTTGTTGAAATTAGAGCCTGATTCCACTTTAATTCCTTCTACACTATTTGAGACAGAATTGTTATATACTTGATTATTATGCGATCGAGTGATAAAGATCCCGTTTGGTTCATTGTAGACAATATTGTTTTTTGCAAGTGAATTATAAGTAAATCGGCTAAAATCAATTCCATCGCCTGCATTATCATGAACCTTGTTATTTTCAATTAGTATATTATAGCAATTAAGTGAACAAATTATTCCACTTCCCCTATTATTGTACACAGTGTTATTCCTAATTATCAGGTCATGTGTCCCCGTATGGGGGTCAAGTCCATAATGACCACTATTGCTTATTATGTTATTTTCAACGACAACGTGGCTTAAACCAATGGAATAGAAGCCAAAATAAACGTTATGGATATTGTTATTACGGATCACGCTTCCATTGCCACCGTAATAACTTAGTCCTGTATCGCCCTTATGCGAATGCGTGCCAGTTTCGTAACCCAAATATCCTATCTCTGAATTTGTTATATTTGAAGCTCCTGTCGCATTGTAGTCTACATAAAGACCTGGTCTAGGTGTGCCGTAAATGTAGGTTCCACGACCCGTTCTTGAGCCATTACTTAAGGGATAAGTGTTCTTTAACTGGTCCCAACCAGTTATCTTAACTGAGTCTATCCTTGCACTACCTTGTATCCCAATCGAATATACCGGAGTTGAACTTCCTACTACCCTTGAATTTATTTTTAGCCACTTGGTATCTGTAGAGTCAATGTGGAAGATAGCGCCTTTGTCTATTATCAAATTTGCACTCAAAAGCCATACGCCATTTGGAGATTGTTTAGCTAGAATACTATTTTCATGCAGAGCATTATTGACATCTGTGAGTCTTGTTGGGTTGGTACAGCTGACAGTAATTGTTCTAGTAGTCGGACTATAAGCGATACAGCTATTGGTAGAAGGATTACTCGACTGAGCAGCAAGAGAGGGAGATGATGACAATGTGTTACCTTTCTTTGATGATGGGTCATTTATAGAAATAGAGGAGGGGGTAGTCATATCCTTTCCCTTGACAGCTTTTACATTATAAGTTGGAGATGAAAGCATACTGAACATAAAATACAGGGATATAACGATTGTAAAAATAGCAACTAGGATTTTTGTATTTATCCAGAAATTATAGTTCAAGTTGCTTTAATGAGATCTTATGCCAGAATATATTTTTTGATTTACTAACTTATATAGGAGTGCTATACAAAACTCAAGGAAATAACTAAATATAAATATCAACAATATTGAAATAAAACTAAATAATTGTAATTTATGTTTGTGTAATGATTATTATAAGGTGATGTTATAGTTCTATGCTATTTAGTCAATTTGCTGAAAGTGGTAGGAAGATGATGAACATTAACATTATTGAAGAACCTTAAAGCAAAGCAAGCAACCCGTTTCAATGAACTAAATAGACTAATGCCTGTCGGTATTAGGGTGGTTTGTTAACCTAAATTAAGATACTTATAGTTGTTGAGCATTATATGTTGTCTTTATTTAGCTTCATAATAATTATCATTCATCATTATCATAATCCAGTTTCTCGTTCACCTTTCTCTGCAATTCCTTGTAACGCTCATACTTTTTAGTCCATTTAGAGAGTACAAACCACTGTCGTATGCCAATACCTAACCACACTAAGAATATACTAATCGGCACAATTCTTACAAGAGCAAATCCATGTCCAAATTCCCCGTGGTGCACACTACCACTACCACTACCATCACCAAAAAACATTGGAGGTCCTAGCACTGCAAACGCAACTACAAATGAAATAGGTGGAAGTATCATAAGCGTTAGTATCATCAATATAAACATCTTTTTTGTTGTGTTAAGTTGGGAGATAATTCCATCCATTATCTGAAACAGATTCTCGTTTGGACTTCTTTTCTTACCAGAATTATCAGAATTATTTGAATTGTCCACTGGCTAACATGACCTCTTTTGACTAAAAAAGACAGCAGTAACCTTGTTACACATAGTTGCTGTTGTTGCTGTTGTTGCTGTTGTTGCTACTTCTATCTGATTATACATAGTTACCCGTTTCTCTCCTGGGAAATAATGTTTCATAGGGCTCTAAAATTTCCCTCAGAATAGCTCGACCTTTATCTGAAACTCTATATTTTATTATAGTTTTGCTACCCCACTCTTCTTCTAATTTTACTATGAGCTCTTTTTCTACCATGTCGTCAATTATCTCTTTGTGTTTTACATTGTTCAGCCCACAATAGCTCATGAGTTTGCTTTGATTGAGTTCTCCGTATTCATAAAGCTTGAACAAAATATCTTTCCTTATGTATATTCTGTCCCGATACTCATGAACCAATTTAGCTCTAGATACATGGAAAAAGGCAATCTTCTATTATGAAGGTTATCGTTTGTTGATTAATTTTGTTTGTAGTTTTGTAAATACAAGTGGATTATTGTTAGCAATAGAACGACTAATGGCTTTAGGTAACTATGTTACGTCTCATGGGCACACACACAGTAATAATGGTTATAACAAAATGGATTAAATACAATACAAAATATGACTAACAAAATAGGCTTAGAGACAAGGACTGCACTCCTAGCTGCAGGACCGCAATAAATGGAGTACCTTCAGCTGCTGCGTTGGATCAAAAACATACAAGTCGTAACGTCTCTGCACCCATTGACAAGGTATGGAATATTATTTCAAATATAGGCAATGATCCGAAGTACTGGAATCAAATCCATATAGTTAATATTATCAGTAAGACAGGAAATACGATTCAAGCAGATTCAACATTGGGACCATTTAGCGCTAAAGGCCATGAGATAGTTGTGCTGCATCCAAGACAATCAGTAATAACAAATATCACAAATATCACACAAGGACCTATTACAGGTACTAGAACAGTCACGTTAACCCCATTGTCAGTAAATAGCACAAGAATTGATCTATCATGGAATATAGATATATCTAGGATTCCATTTTTTGCAAAAGTCTTTGCAAAGGATAACTTCATGAAATCAACAGAACAGGCACTCGATCAAATAACACAGGCTGTTCGATAGTAGCAACTCGAGCAGTTAATATTTGTACAAACACTAATCCCAATATGTTACTATAATCATAATTTTTTTTGGAATCTTCAATAACAGTATAATTAATCATTAAGACCAAGTCTAATGTGGCGTAAGATAAGTTGTAGTTTACACATTTACATAGGCTACGCAGTTAGGAAGTAATTTTCGTTTTTCGCATATTTACAAAATTCTCAATAATAGGATTTAACCATCTCTAAGACTTGTATCTGAGACCAATAACAGTGTTTTACAATTGAAGTCCATTATTTAATACTAAATGAGTTAAGGAAGTGTTTAAATGTTTAAATACTAGCAAAAATCGAGAATAACAAAACAAGTTTGAAATTGCTACATATAGGATTTGAAGCCAACGAAAAGGCTAAACATTATGATGAAGGTTGGTCTTATTTCTTGAATGAATTAGCAAAACATTCTCAGAAAACAAATTAGCAGAATCTCACTCTTTTTTGGGATATCCCCATTATTTCGCGAAAAATGGCCTTAATCTTTAAGTTATTATGTTTGACCTAATTTGAATAATGGTAATGTCTTAATACTGAAACAGATACAGACCAACAATTCAGATTATAAACTAACCTGCATTGGGCGTGCGAGGAGAACTCCATCTATTCCCTTTAGCCATTGTTAAACTGCTGCATGGGACTATAGTCGTTTTTGGGCTATCGCGTAATGATGTTTCTTATTGGTTACTTTTTCACAATAATTGGCTGCAAAGTTGATCAATTCTGAGAAAATAATCACAAAATTAATAAAGAAAAACACTTTGATCAAGTCACGATTAAAGGGATAAGCATCAATACCATGCTATTCTTATGTGCTTTACAAAGTCTAAAAAAATGGTAGAGGATTTGATCTAGTCTCGGCGCTAATACCATCGTTCATGTAGTGGCAATAGAAAGAGTGTGGCGATTAGGACCAATCCAACTACCATTCCTATAAGAAGTATGTTTGATTTGATTTTAGATTTCCACATATCACTTAATTTGTTTCTGCCAGTATTACTACTCTACTCAGCTGTATTGATGAAAAATCAAGAGGCATTATTAGAATCATAACTTGTAATCCATATACTTGTTATCCTAGTATTTATCTATAATATTTGAAACTCGTGAGTTTAAACGGGCGAGGTTTAATATTCTCACAGACACATGATTTTAGTTGACAAGAGGCTTGAAGCATCAATTATTTGCTATCCTGTCTTACTATTATATGCCATCTTTGTCTTTTGTTGGTAGACTAAAAGAAAATGTAGCTCCTTTCTTATTAACATTATTCTTTCCCCACATGTTTCCTCCGTGAGCTTCTATGATATTCTTTGAGATGAACAATCCCAACCCCGTACCACTAGCAGACTTGGTGGCAAATTTTGTAAATAGTTTTGGCAATATTTTAGAATCTATTCCAGACCCTGTATCTTTTACCCTTACAACAATTCTATCATCAAACCTTGTCGCTGAGATAGTTATTTTGCCCTCATTTGTAAATTTGATAGCGTTATTCAAAAGGTTCGAAATTACCTGATGTATCCTATTTTTATCTGCTTTCACGAGGATATCTTTCTCTAGTTCTTTGAATTCTAATCTTTGATTAACGCTAGCTATTTGTTCTTTGTTAATCTGATTACGAAAATCCGTAGCTACAAATCGCAGCATTTCACTCAAATTAAACAATTCCTTCTTTAGTTTTAGCGATTTGCCTTCTATTCTCGTAATGTCCAATATGTCTTCAGTAAGTCGCTCCAATCTTTTTGCATTTCTGACTATAATCTCTAGCAATTCTTGTCGTTTCCTTTCAGTTTGTTTAGAGTGAAGCAGATGATCAGATAATCCGAGTATTGGCTGTATAGGCGTACGTAATTCATGGGCCGCTATGTTGATAAATTCCATCTGGGCTTTATCTTGTATTTGCAGTTGTTCATTGGCTAGCTCTAATCTCATATTCGATTCCTTTAATTGTTCATATAATTTGGTTTGTTCCCATAGATTGTTAAATATTGCAACATAAGATAATACACCTGCCTTACTATTAGAATAAGTTGATAGCCCTATTGCATCATCAAAATTATCTTTAGAATCGTCTCTTAACTCCATTACTAACGATTCCTTTCTGTCTACTACTAAGATAGTAGCCTTAGTTTCTGACATTTGCTCAATGTATCTAATGTCTAATTTGTGAAGATAGTCTGGAGACAAGTTTTGAGATGTATTATCAATTAAATTATTTGCGGGATCAATAGGCATTAATATTCTGACGTTTACATCACACTCTACTGCTGCCTTTTCAGCTAAGCCCACCGCTCCTATTTTGCTTTGACGAGTAAAAGCGTTAGGAGTAGGAAATATAAACAAAATTTCTCTTTTAGCCGCTTTTACGAGGTTTAAATATACTTCTCTAGCCCTAGACGCATTTGGAAATACTTCGATGTCTGTTAAATCAGTACCTTCATCGATGTCTATAATTCTTTGTGCCGCATCAATTCCATCTTTCCATAATTCTTCGAAAATAGAGTTATAATGCTTGATATAAATGGGATCATTGCTAGTCAATAGACTTCCTGCTATTTTACCATCTTCCATCTTCTCAATAGTTGAATGAAAGTATTTATCATCAACAGCGAAGCTCATCGGTGTTAGGCTTTTTAAGTGTCTTATTTGTACTCCAGCATCTAGGAAGATCTTGACTAGATCTCTATTATCTTTATCTATGAACGTAATCCATCGTATACCTTCCCCCTCTCCTCTCTTTTCTTTATCGATTATCTGCTTATATAGATCAAAGAAATTGTTATATACCGTTCGCATTACACCACTCGGTGAACAAAGTAGTCTTTTAGACGCATTTTCAATAACATACTTTACATGGTTAAATATCTCATTTGGATTTTCTAATAATCTAGTTTCTATTGGCATCAATCCCTCTTCCAGTTCTCTAATTTTGTTCTCTGCAGGTATTGCTCTATGCCAAAAGATGTCAAAAATATATTGCATTTGCTCCACGACCTCGCGCATATTGCTGTAAATAACTTGTGTCAATGGTGCAGCTTCTTGGAGTACAGTTGTAGCCATATACTCTGTCTCACTCACTGCGATACCACCTTTCATTCCCTCCAAATGGCGGAGCTCGTCTACGAGCTGATCCCTAATTAGCTCTTTGCAATAATGGATATTCTCTTTAGTTATTTCTGTGAATGCCCTTATTTTTCCCCCTCTATTTCTTATATCTTTATAGCCATTTCTGTATGCATCTATCTCTATAACTATAGAGGGAGCTTCGTTATCAAAACAGATATCCATTCTTTTATTGACATTTTTCATAAATTGAACTCCTCTTCCTACCGCATTTTCAGAGCCGTACAATACTTCAGTTATTCCAAAAGTTTCCTTATCTACAAGTTCCCTAATCCGCTTTGTTGCTGGTATAGCTTTATTCCATAAAGTATCAAAAATGTAGTTCTGTTGCTCTACTATTTCCTTTTGATTGCTACAGATAAGTTGCGAAGATGTAGAAGAATTATTATGATTCGGCGAGACTGATCGTGCAAGATATTCCTTTTCGCTCACCATAAAATTACCTTTGATTCCATCAAAGTGACGGACTTCAGCAAAATTCATCAAATCTTTGCAATATGACATATTCTCGCTCTTAATTTCAGTGAGGTATCTCAATTTTACGCCTCTGTTTTTAGCATTTTGAAATGGTTGTTTTATTGATTCGATCTCAGGGGCTAAGGATGGACGTGTATATTCCACACAAGTATCGACTCTGACAGTTGCATTGGTAAAGAATTGGATTTCTCTGTTCAATATGTTTGAAGATCCGTAGATTACCTCTGTCTTTTTTTCGCTACCTGCATTTAGAGTCAGGGCTAATCATAATTTAGTACCAATATATGACATATAAGGTGGTCGTCTAAAGTTTGGAAGAACATTTCAAAAATCCTTTTCGAATACACCGGACGGTATGGGATCGAATGGATGGTCACGTTCAGAGAACGGAACATCAAAATAATGGGAGAGAGATGGTACTGGAAATCCGGCTTTTTTCTCTTTGAGAACAAAAGCTAGCAGGTTATATGATAAAACAATACTCACTTCAGAGGCAACCCAATTTTGAGTATTCAGTTTTCGCCAAGTTGAATGTTAAGATAAGAAAGAGCCTTTTTGATTTTTGTATCTCATCATTTATCTATTTCCGATTAGGCCTACTCGCTCGACCATTTTTCATGTTCCACAAGAACTGGTTTGACACCTATGTCAGCAAATTTGCTACCAAAGTAGTCCACATCTTCTTGTCTTTTTTACTCATTTATCTATAAGAATATGTCTTAGGGAATAGCCGATAATGTCAGAAATCCAAATTGGTGGTCAGTAGTTATTTGATATTATTTAGCTTAGGATATTATTTAGTTTAATAGAACTATCTTTGGTTGTGTCTCGAAATGCATTTAGATGAGGAGATCAAGGATTATATTGAAAAGATGACGGCGGTACTTAAATTAAGTAATCGAAAAATGGACTAATTAGTTTCAACGAAAACTTAGTAGAGTGATTTAAATGGGTTTACACTAATAGCTCTTAGGTTTGTTTACTAGAAGGAATACTAATAAAGATGACGAAAAGCAGAAACAAATAGAACGCTTTTACATTTTGTTGAAGGCATTAATGGATGAATTATTTGATTATGCACCAAAGTCAGGACATGTCAAGATGCCTTTCAATGTCTCTTTTGGATTGATTCACGACCAACGGGATTCTATACTGTTAACAGGGTTAGATCAGAGAACAGGTAAAAAGCTGTATCTTTATAATGTAAGACTAATTGGACAGATGTTTGAGGATAAAAAGAAACAAATGATTGAGGATAAGACCGCAAATACATTATTTAGTTGGATTGCAGATGTATGTTCCCTATACATAAGACCATTTGTTTATGAGTACGTTGTAAACACCCAACATAGAGGAAAGGGGGCAGCAGATAGAACAACTAGACAAATTGTCAGGGGTTTTCTAAAGAGGCTAGTTAATGATCCTGATTTAAAATATGTTTTAGATACTATTAAGGGATAAATTGATAGAAACAGAATTGCTATAGGAGTGGTGGTAGATTCTAATATTAATGAATTTATTATTACAACCACAAGTAAAAATTTGTGGCAGCACCAGACTCTTTTCAATCCTTTAGAAAAGCAGGGTACAAATCCTACGTACTTTCAGTAAGTGCAGATTCTAGTTTAATTGGTAGAACGGCCGGATAGGTTAGTAAGAATATCAAGGGGAAAGAGAGTTTCATATAATTCCAGTTTTATATACTTCTCATCTGTAGAAACTCCTACTTAACAATTCGATTTTGATATTCTTCGAACAAAAATTCAATGCATGTTCTTTTCTAAACTGTTCGTAATAAAATTCTCCAGCAGTTAAAAAGCATATTTTGACATTGCTATCTTTCTTTTTTATCTTTTGATACAAGAGAAATCCATCAAATTCTGGCATCTTGATATCCAGTATTACAAGGTCGTACAAACCTTCCCTAAAATTCTTGTATGCAGATACAGGATTAGTATAATAATCTACCTTAAACCCATATTTTTCTAATGCTGCTTGCAATGTGATGGTTATGTCAGGATCGTCATCTATTACCAGGATTCTTTTTAGTTGCTCCACTGAACCTGAATTTGTATAAGAATGCATTTCTCCGAATATTATTGGTACAACTCCCACCTGTTCAACGATTTGTCCCGGCCAGGAATATAAGAACAACCATGATATTAAAAATTAATATTTTGTGGAGTGTATCTTGCCAACTCCAAAGTTTGATGTGGTAGTGCTATCAACTCTTTGTTTTGTTTTTTTGTGAAGCTAAGTAGAATTTGCTTCAAATTATTATCTTCAATTAAACTGTTAATGAATCCATCCCGTTCTTCAGGTTTTAATGCATTATCGGAATATTCTATAGCATCAATTGCTTTAAGTTTCCAATAATTTTGCTGGGCCCTCCCAATCAGAGTATGCGCTTCATAAACTACTTTGCCAAATGAAGTAAGGAAATACTTTCCATTTTTTCTTGTTATAAGGTGTGCGTTTGTCAGGGCGGACATCCTTGAGTAATATTGCTTTCTTGTCAGCTTTAATCTACTCATTGCAATGGAAGTGTTGTCAGCGTCCAAAGCAATGGTGTTGAAAAGGGCAAAAGCTTTGTCGTCAGAAATCAAACGTATTACGTCACAAATATCTAATTGTGCCATCTTTTGGATATTTCGGCAATAGTTGTCCTTTACTTTATTAAACACTTTAGAATGAAAGTAAGTATAATCCATATAGTAAAATTTAACTATGCAATTTTATACCCCTGAAGGGATTCGTGATTATGCAATCGATTATCCTAGCAATATTATCATTCAAGGAAAAACCCCTGGTCCAAGTTTCTGTCCAAATGATTTGACCGCTCATTAGACCTTGATAATAAATGGAGTGCTAACCAAATTCCAATAATTTTTTTATTGCATGAATCAAATTCTCGTTCTCAATTGGTTTTCTTAAGAAGGATTCTTGCTTTAATCCATTGAATGCATGTTCTTTTCTTATCTGTTCATAATAAAATTCACCAGCAGTTAAAAAGCATATTTTGACATTGCTATCTTTCTTTTTTATCTTTTGATACAAAAGAAATCCATCGAATTCTGGCATCTTGAGCACTTCTAAAATTATTGCACGCTAATACCGGGTTAGTATAATAATCTACCCTAAACCCATATTTTGCTAACACTGCTTGCAATGAGATACTTATGTCAGGGTCGTCATCTATTATCAGGATTCTTTTTTGGTGCTGTAGCAATCCTGAACCACCGTACCCATATGGGGTATAAGTTCTTAATATGAAGTTCCAATGCTATGCAATTAACTGCATTGCTCCGCACGAACCTCTTCCTCGTTCTTTTTCAATCTCCTTCTATTGCTCAAAGGTGATTTCTGGCGCCAAAATTGTTAGATACGTGTCCACCTATCACGGCGCTGTTGTTGGCAGAATTTGATCTACTGCTGGTTGCACATCGCCGGTGCCAACAATTTTTTTATCGAATTAACCAAATCCTTGTTGTCAATTGGTTTCCTTAAGAATGAATCTTGCTTAAAATTATCGTATCCATATTTCTTTTTAATTTGTTCGTAGTAAAATTCAGTAGCGGTTAGAAAGCATATCTTGACCTTACTATCTGTGGTTTTTATCTTTTGGTACAAAAGAAATCCGTCAATTATTGGCATCTTGATATCCAGTATCACAAGGTCGTACAAATTTTCTCTAAAATTTTTGTATGCCAAAACAGGGTCAGTATAAGAATCCACCTTGTACCCACTATCCTCTAGGACCACACGATAGGTTATGGTAGCATCTGGATCGTCATCTATTATCAGGATTCTTTTTAGTTGCTGTCCAGATCTTGAATCTCCTTGAGAATTCATTTCTACAAAAAAAATTAAGTTGTTTTGGGTACATTAAACCTAGTTAAAGTGGAATTGAATAAATCTAACTCATTTATAATTTATCATCATCGGAAATCGTTCCAACAACAGAAGGAAGATCCTTTTGTTGGA